>Ga0114974_10002811_pt1 | contig 13354 bp, 24 predicted proteins | sample S_130206_EF_Meta_FD_87318 | JGI IMG/M metagenome (GOLD analysis project Ga0114974, IMG submission 87318) | Freshwater microbial communities from Lake Simoncouche, Canada to study carbon cycling - S_130206_EF_MetaG | ecosystem: Environmental > Aquatic > Freshwater > Lake | place: Lake...
GTTGTATCCCCAAAAATAAGCACGGCGGTAACATTTGAAATCCGAGACGGTAGCGCCACAGCCGCCGTTCTCTACACAATGGACTTAGCTGGCAACAGTAATCCAAATACTTTTTACGTTCAAATTCCCGGCGAAGGTGTTTTGGCTTCTACAGGTTTGTATTTAACGACAAGTACGGGCACAGTAACCGGGATCACGGTGTTTTATGGCTAAGAAGACTCCCTCCCTTGCAATTGGTCGTGGTGAAAAACTACCCGCTTCCAAGGGGGCGGGTTTGACTGCCAAAGGCCGTGCCAAGTACAACGCAGCAACAGGAAGCAACTTGAAAGCTCCGCAACCACAAGGCGGCAAGCGTAAGGACTCTTTCTGCGCTCGTATGTCTGGTATGCCCGGCCCGATGAAAGATGAAAAAGGCAAGCCTACTCGTAAGGCAGCTTCTTTAGCAAGATGGAAATGCTGACATGGATATCAACACAATTTGGTCTGCTGGCCTTTCAGCGTTGCTTGGTGGCTTGTGGTTTTTCATTCGTGAGAAGCTGGAAGATATCAAACGAGTTGAGCGGCTGCTAAACATAACCCGTGAGGAGATTGCCCGTGATTACACAACTAATGCAGAAGTTCAGAGAATTACTGACCACATTGACCAACGGTTTAATCGCCTTGAAGCAAAGATTGACCAGCTTATTCAAGCGGGGAAGTGATGCCAAGCAGTAGTGCAAAGCAGCATAGATTCATGGAAGCGGTGGCCCACAATCCAGCGTTTGCCAAGAAAGCAGGAGTCCCGCAGTCTGTGGGTAAAGAATTTTCAAACGCCGACAAAGGCAAAACTTTTAAAAGAGGTAATGATATGGCTTCCAAAATGAATCCCGGAATGATGGCAATGATGGCCAAGAAAAAACCCATGAAAATGGCTGGCGGCGGTATGCCCATGAAAGACGGTAAACCCGCTTTTATCGGTGATGGTAAGGGTGCTATGAAAAAAGGCGGCATGGCAGCATCATCTATGGGCAAGGTAAAAACCGCTGCCCCTAGCCGTGATGGTGTTGCTTCTAAAGGCAAAACCAAAGGCATGATGGTTAAGATGAAATCTGGCGGCAAAGCCTGTTAAGGAGTAAATTATGGCAACAAGCGACTTTGGTAAAGCATTCCGTGCAGCCCGTGAAGCAGGCGACAAAGAATTTGAGTTTGGTGGAAAGAAGTACAACACCAAAATGAAGGATGAAGACTCAGCGCCTGCAAAGAAAGCTGCTCCAGTAAAAGAAGCTGCTCCTGTAGAAGAAGCTGCTCCTGTAGAAGAAGCTGCTCCAGTAAAAAAAGCTGCCCCTGCAAAATCTTCAGCGATGCCTAACACCTATAGAGACTTAAGCGGAAAAGTCAAAGTTAGAGAAGCAGTAAAGCCGCCTTCAGAGTATGAACCCGGCCCTCAAAATATTAAACGTAACTTGCTAAATGCGCCAAAAGACATTAGTGACCTTATTTCCAGCCCCTTCCGCGCAATTCGTGAGGCTGGCAACCGTGACAATCCTGACGTTAAAAAAATGGCTTCAGGTGGTATGACTGCCTCTCGCCGTGGCGACGGTATCGCTCAGCGGGGTAAGACTCGCGGAAAGATGTGCTAAATCATGATGTCTTCTCGTGGTATGGGCGCTATCAGCCCTTCCAAAATGCCAAAGGCCAAGACGATCACTCGCAAGGATGATCCGAATAAGGTCGAGGTATACAAAGAAGGCGGCAAGGTCAATGCTGCGGGTAATTACACAAAGCCTGAATTGCGTAAGCGAATCGTGTCTCAAGTCAAGTCTGCGGCAACACAGGGTACTGGGGCAGGGCAATGGTCAGCGCGTAAAGCGCAGCTTGTAGCTAAGAAATACAAAGCTGCGGGCGGGGGCTATCGAGATTGAAAGCACCGCAGACTTCCCTTAAAAACTGGGGTGACCAGAAATGGCGTACCAAGTCGGGGAAGCCTTCGTCAAAAACAGGTGAGAGATATCTCCCTGAAGCGGCTATCAAGTCTTTGTCCTCTGCGGAGTACGCAGCCACAACCAAAGCCAAGCGTAAAGGCAAGGCGGCGGGTAAGCAGTTTGTAGCTCAGCCTAAAGGCATAGCAAAGAAAACAGCGGGTTTTAGATAATGGCTTACACATCCTCTTCCGATTCGTTTAACCTTGATCTCAATGAGATGATTGAGGAAGCGTATGAGCGGGCGGGCATAGAGGTTCGTACTGGCTATGAGTTTCGTACGGCACGCCGTTCGCTGAATCTGTTGACCATTGAGTGGGCGAACCGTGGTATAAATCTGTGGACTGTGGAAGAAGGCGCAATTACCATGGTTACCGGACAGGCGGTATACCCACTCCCAGAAGACACGATTGACTTGCTCGACCATGTTATTCGGCAGAACAACGGTGTGGCGTCAAATCAGACAGACGTCAACATCTCTCGTATCTCTGAGCCTACTTACTCCACTATCCCAAATAAACTTACGACTGGGCGTCCAATCGAAGTATGGATCAACCGTCAGACGGCGCAGACAAATGCAACATCTGTCACGCTAAATGGCACGATTACCAGCACTGCGACGACGGTTGTAGTTAGTAGCACATCAGGGTTAACCACTACTGGGTTCATCAAGATTGATTCTGAGACGATTGGCTATACCAATGTGGACGGTAACAGTCTGATAAATTGCACCCGTGGACAGAACGGCACTACGGCAGCGGCGCATACGACTGGCGCGGCGATCTATTCGCAAAACCTGCCCTGTATCAATGTCTGGCCTACCCCCAATGCTGGCGGGGACTACACCTTTGTGTACTGGAGACTGCGCAGGCTTCGTGATGCTGGTAATGGTGTGAACGTGCAAGACATCCCTTTCCGTTTAATTCCTTGTATGGTGGCTGGACTGGCGTTTTACGTTGGTTCTAAGCGGCCTGAAGTTTCTCCAGATCGTGTGGCGTTTTTGAAGACTGAGTATGAGCAGCAGTGGCTGTTGGCTTCCCAAGAAGATCGTGAGAAAGCTCCAGATCGGTTTGTCCCAAGGCAGTTGTTCTACTGAGGTGAGCTATGCCAAATAGATTTGCCTCAGGTAAATATTCAATTGCTGAATGCGACAGGTGTGGGCAGCGGTACAAGTTGCAGGAGTTGCGCAAGCAAGTTGTTAAGACCAAGATATACGACATCAAAGTTTGTAAATCCTGCTGGGATCCAGATCAGCCGCAGCTTCAGTTAGGTATGTATCCAGTCAGTGACCCTCAGGCAGTGCGTGAGCCGAGGCCGGATACAAGCTATCAAGTTTCTGGTGATCTAGCTGATGGGTACAACGGAGGCGGTAGTCGGGTATTTCAGTGGGGATGGAACCCAGTTGGTGGTTCATCCGGTTTTGATGCGGTTCTAACCCCAAATAACTTGGTTTTAGTTGTAGAAATTGGTACAGTAACGGTAGTAACGACATAAGGAGTCAGTGATGGACAAGAAAGATTTAAAGCAGGACAAAAAGATGATTGCTGGCGCGGTGCATAAGCATGAGAAAAAACTGCACCCCGGCAAGCCTATGACTAAATTAGCCAAAGGCGGTGTGACTACTGACCAAATGAAAGCTGTTGGTCGTAACATGGCACGAGCAAACAATCAAAGGAGCGGTTAATGGCTAAATTCAGCGACAAACGAATGGGCAAAGAAGTTGGCAATGCTGCTGTGTATGCGGAGCCACATACCATGACTGGCAAAGCGGTGAAGATTTCTTCAACCCCCGGCAAAGAGCCAAGCAGCAGCAAGCTTGATACGCTTGATGTAAGCATTGGTGCAATCAGTAAATCTGCTGGTAACGAGCCTATCAAAACAACTGGTATCAAAATGCGTGGTACTGGCTGCGCCACCAAAGGCGTGATGTCTAGAGGCCCGATGGCATGAACTATACGTCGTTGTATAACACGATTCAGACATACACGGAGAATCAGTTCCCCGATGTATACCTTGCGAGTGGGAGTACGGTTAATGCGACTACGCAGATCAATACTTTCATTACGCAGGCTGAACAACGTATATACAACTCGGTTCAGTTCCCGTCATTGCGCAAGAATCAGTACACCCCAATCACTGTAAACAACAAGTACATATCTTTGCCTGATGACTTTTTGTCTGTGTACTCTTTGGCGTTGGTGACAGGTGTTACGAGCGCTAACTTGGATACCGGCACGTTTGAGTATTTGTTGAACAAAGATGTGAACTTTATTCGGCAGGCGTACCCAACGCCGAACGATACAGGTGTACCCAAATACTACGCTTTGTTCGGCCCATCAATTGTCAATGGGGCAATCTCAAATGAGCTGTCACTTATTGTTGGCCCAACACCTGATGCCGCTTATTACGTAGAGTTGCACTACTATTATTACCCAGAGTCAATTACTACCGTAGCTTCTGGTCAGACATGGTTGGGTGACAACTTTGATTCTGTGTTGTTGTATGGTTCTTTGGTTGAGGCTTATAGTTTTATGAAAGGTGAAGTCGATATCATCACTGGATACGACGCCAAGTATAAAGAAGCTCTTGCGTTGGCTAAACGTCTGGGTGATGGTATGGAGCGTCAAGACGCTTACAGGTCTGGACAATTCAGACAGGCGGTGACCTGATGGCTTTTACAGGAAATTTCTCATGTAACGTCTTTAAGACGGGGCTGATGAACGGCACGTTTAACTTTACTTCGGGGACGTTCTACATTGCACTCTATACCAATGCAGCCACGCTTAATGCGTCTACCACGGCTTATACGGCTACGGGCGAGGTTGTGGCTTCTGGGTACTCGGCTGGTGGGCTGGCACTCACAATTGCGCAAACTCCCACGGTAGGTAACTCTGGCGATACAGCGTATATATCATTCAACAATGCAGTCTGGAATTCGGCTCTCACTGCCCGTGGTGCATTGATTTATCAAAGCGGAGGTGGAAACCCCGCAGTTTGCGTGTTAGATTTTGGCGCAGATAAGACTTCAACAATAACATTCACGGTACAGTTCCCCGCTGTATCAAACACATCAGCAATCATAAGGATAGCGTAATGGCACTTGTAACCACAACCAAAGGCGACATGGACGAATCTCTGCTTGTAAAGCAAGAGGGTACAGTCGATAATGACAACGAACTCACCACATGGGTTGAGTACTGGTTAGATGGTGAGCTTGTCCACCGTTCTGCCCATGTCACCCTGAAAAAAATGCCCAGTTTTGCTGGTGGCGAAGCAGCTTCATTTTAAGGAAATATCATGGCAAATACTCAATCAATGACCACCTCTTTCATGGGTGAGTTGCTAACAGCAACACACAACTTCGGTACTGCGCCCATTCGCGCAGTGTCCACCGCTGACACTTTTAGGGCTGCTTTGTACTTGGTTTCTGCCACCATCAATGCCTCAACCACCGTGTATTCATCGACAGGTGAAGTGACCGGTACAGGCTATTCTGCTGGGGGCATAGTTGTAACAAACGCAACGCCGCCAACCGCAACCAACGCATCAGCAACTGCTGGGGTGGCCTTCTTTACACCATCTGCCAGCTTGACTTACACCTCAGTGACTTTGACCACGGCGTTCGATGCTGTACTGATCTACAACGCATCACAAAGCAACAAGGCAGTAAGTGTCCACACATTTGGTTCACAGACCATCACAGCAGGTACTTTCACTTTGACGATGCCTGCAAACACCACAACAACAGCACTGTTGCGTCTGGCTACAACCTAAGCGGAGGCGGCGCAGGCCGTAAGCCATGTTTGGTATATCCGCATACGCGCAGTCACCTTATGCCGCTCTTGGCGAGACAGTAGTTGTTGTCGCCCTGTCGGGCGTAGCTGCGTCTGGAGATGTAGGGTCTGTAGCAGAAGAAAGTTCAGTTGCCCTGACTGGGGTCGTAGCCGCAGGCGACGTAGGCACTGTTGTTGTATCTGGGTCAACCGCAATAACAGGGGATGAGGCGGCAGGCAGCGTTGGAACGGTCAGCGTTGATATTTCCATCCTTCTGACTGGGGTTCTTTGTTCGCCTGATGTTGGCGGGGTAGACGAAACCAACCTACCCGAGATACAAGAAGTCCATGCCAATGGTGAAGTTGGTACACCCGTAGCGGTTCTAACGATTGCCCTGTCTGGGGTGGCGGCTTCTGGAGCGGTTGGCACGGTAACCAACGGTGGCGTAGAGGTTGCCCTGTCAGGGGTTGAGGCGGCGGGTCTTGCTGGGACAATGATCTACAACGAGTCGGATGTGACATCCGGCGATGTGGCTACAGGTGAAGTTGGCACGGTAGAGCCTGTAATTTCAGTTGCTTTGACAAGTGTCACGGCTTCTGGCGCGGTTGGTACTGTTGAATATGCGCAAGTTGCGTTCTTGACCCCTGTCTCGGCGGCAGTTCTTGTTGGCACGGTTGGCCCTGTAGTTACTGTGGCGCTGTCAGGGGTTCAGGCTACCGGATCAGTTGGAAATGTAATTGCTATATATTGGAGATTGGTTGATGACAGCGAAACCTCAAACTGGCAAAATGTCAACAATTCCCAAACTGCTGGCTGGGCGCTGGTAAACAACGCGGAAACAGCCGACTGGACTTTGGTTGAGACGGATTAAGGATACACATGGCTTTTGTACTTGCAGACCGAGTTAAAGAGACTACCACTACGACTGGCACTGGAACAGTGACGCTTGCCGGTGCATCAGCAGGGTATCAGTCCTTTTCAGCTATTGGTAACGCCAACACTACCTACTACACCATTGCAGCCCAAACCGGCACGGAATGGGAAGTCGGCATCGGTACATACACCTCATCAGGCACAACGCTTGCCAGAACCACAGTTATTTCATCCAGCAACGCAGGTTCACTGGTCAACTTCAGCGCAGGCACAAAAGATGTGTTTGTCACTTACCCAGCAGAATTCACAGCTAATGCTGTTGGCGGTGGTATTGGCGCAGTGCTTCTTAATGCAACCACCGCTACTGTAAGTGGAACGGTTGCCACAGGCCAGAATGGCTTTACTGTTGGCCCTCTGACAATTAACAGCGGCGTGACTATCACCATTGCATCAGGACAAAGGCACGTAATCATATGAGTACGATCAAGTCATCCACTACGTTAACCACTGCGTATCAGGTAGAAGCGGATACATCAGGCGCGCTTGTCATTCAAACAGGCGCTACGCCGACTACGGCAGTCACAGTAAGTTCTGCTCAAGTTGTTACGTTGGCTAATGCCTTGCCTGTAGCTTCTGGCGGCACAGGACTTACAACTGCAACTGGCGTTTTGGTGGGCGCTGGTTCATCTGTTTCTGCTGTTGCGGCTGGTACTAATGGCAACTTACTTACATCCAACGGTACAACTTGGACTTCTGCTGCCGCCCCAAGCGGAATGGTTTACCCCGGCTCCGGCATAGCCAACTCAACAGGGTCTGCGTGGGGAACGTCGTATTCAACTACCGGAACCGGAACTGTTGTTGCGCTGGCAACTTCACCAAATTTTACATCTCCAGTTTTAGGAACACCAACTTCCGGCAATCTAGCCAACTGCACTTTTCCAACCTTAAATCAAAATACAACTGGTTCAGCCGCTACTGTTACAGGTAATGCAACAGGAAGCACATTTGGTTTTAACTCAGGCTACGGTTCTGTTGCCACAGCATACGGCTGTCGTGCTTGGGTTAACTTTAACGGCACAGGTACTGTGGCTATTCGTGCAAGTGGTAATGTGACCTCAATAACAGACAATAACACAGGTGACTATACAGTTAACCTCACAACCGCAATGCCAGACATTAACTATTCGGTTGCACTCTCGGGTAGTGCAAATTATGGAACTGATCGTAGACCATATCCCGCGCTTTTTAGCGAGATATCAACGTCTAACGAAGTAACCCCAACAACAAGTGCATTTAGAGTAGGGTTTTCTACTGCAAATGGCGGTGGCGCTAGAGACGAAAAGTACATTTGTGTTTCAGTTTTTAGATAAGGATAGCCATGAATTCAAGAATCATTTACCCAACAGACGATGGCGGCGTTGCAGTCATTGTTCCAGCACCTGAATGTGGCTTAACCATTGAAGAAATTGCCGCCAAGGATGTTCCTGCTGGCAAGCCATTCAAGATTGTGGATGTCGCTGACATTCCATCAGACCGCACATTTAGATCAGCATGGGAGTACACAGCATGATTACCATCAACGTAACCAAAGCCAAGACAGTTGCTCACACCTTGCGCCGTGCGGCACGGGCGGTAGAGTTCCAACCGTATGACGACGCTATTGCCAAGCAAATCCCCGGTCAGACAGATGGCGCTGAAGCAGCGAGGGCGTTAATCAGGGCCAAGTACGCAACTATGCAGGCAGATATTGACGCGGCTTCAACGGTAGATGAAATCAAAGCGGCTCTGGAGAACAAGTAATGGCAGTCACAATAAACGCAGACGATGGCGCAATAAGCGGCTCAGCAGGGCTGAAGTACAGTTCTGACAGCACTGGTGTACTTGCTCTTCAAACAAACGGAACTACGGCGGTTACTATTTCATCAGGTCAGGTTGCTACGTTTGCACAAGCGCCCGTATTGCCTGCCGCATCTATTCCTCAAGCCGCACTTGCCGCAGGAGTAGCTGGTACTGGCCCTGCGTTCAGTGCTTATGCTGGATCATCAACAACTTTAACAAATAATGCAGACACAAAAGTTTTATTTAATACTGAAGAATTTGATACAAACAGTAATTTTGCTTCTAGTAGATTTACTCCTACTGTTGCAGGATACTATCAAATTAACGCCGCTGTTCGTATTCAATCGCTAGTTGATGGAACCACTGCATATCTTACTATATATAAAAATGGCGCTGCATATAAATTAGGTAATCTTGTGAAACAGACAACGGCGGCAGATCCGATTTTTGTAGTTACATCACTTGTTTATATGAATGGGTCAACAGATTATGTTGAAATTTATGGGTTTCAAAATACTGGTAGTACAAAAACAACCCAAGCGTCATCAAGTACAACATATTTTAATGGCGCAATGGTAAGGGGGGCATGATGAATTTATATGAAAAAATTAAAACAATTTACCCACAACTGACAGACGCAGATTTTGGCTTTGATGGCACTATCCGCTTGCAAAATGATTCTGATGGCAAAGGCGATTACATAGCCAAGTGGGAACATCCAACATTGGCTAAACCAACAGAGGAGCAATTAGCATGAGTTTAATTCTTTCAGGCACAGACGGGCTGTCCGATATTGATGGTTCTGCCGCAACCCCTGCTATCAGGGGAACAGATGCAAACACAGGTATCTTCTTTGGCACAGACATCATTGGGTTTAGCGAGGGTGGTGTAGAAGCGGCAAGGATTAATGCCGATTCCCAATTTGTTGCCGCCGCTGGTACAGCCGCTTTACCTGTCATCACCACCACAGGCGATTTAAATACGGGTATTTTCTTCCCTGCCGCTGACACCATTGCTTTTGCTGAAGGTGGTGCGGAGGCTATGCGTATCGACTCCAGCGGTAATGTGGGAATTGGTACAACCTCACCAAGCACATATGGACAGTTTGCTGTTTATACGGCGGCTTCAAATACTGAAATAGCCGCTGTAACAGATGGTGCAAATTACGCAACTTATCGTTTGCAAAATAGTTCCAGACGCTACTCAATGCAGATTCGCACAGACCAGTCAAATGCGTGGACATTGAGAGATGAAACTGCTGGCGCAAATAGACTTTTAGTTGATACCAGCGGTAACTTGCTGGTGGGGACTACATCAAGTTTTTCTGGCGGGAATGTACTTGGCGTTATGGCGCAAGCATCTGGATTGCCACCACTAGGATTAAACAGAACAACAAGCACAGGACCAATTGTAAGGTTTTACTACGCATCAACTGAAGTTGGCAACATTTCAGTTACTGGTTCTGCCACTGCGTACAACACTTCATCCGATTACCGCCTAAAAAACACCATTGCGCCGATGACAGGCGCATTGGCAAAAGTAGCTTTGCTTAAGCCTTGTACCTACAAATGGAACGCAGATGGCAGGGACGGTCAAGGTTTTATTGCCCATGAATTAGCTGGGGTTGTACCCGATTGCGTTACTGGTGAAAAAGACGCAACAGAAACCTACACCGATGAAGATGGCAACGAGGCTACCCGCCCAGCCTATCAAGGCATTGACGTATCGTTCCTTGTTGCCACTCTGACTGCCGCCATCCAAGAGCAACAAGCTCTCATCACAGACCTGACAGCACGAATCACAGCGTTGGAAACCCAAAGCGCAGATAATCCCGTACAAGGAGAAACACCATGAGCAGTACGTATTCCAGCAATCTTCGGGTCGAGCTTATTGGTTCAGGTGACCAAGCCGGTACATGGGGAACTACCACCGACAACAACTTTGCCTACATTTTTGATGCAGCAATAGCTGGGTATCAGGCGGTAACGGTAGGTTCGGCTGCGCAGGCTTTAACATACATAAACGGGCCAACGTCCTCTGCGGCGCTGAACCAGTCTATTTACGCTATTTTGAAATTCAATGGTGCGGCTGCGGCCTCCGCTATCTACGCCCCTCCCGTATCCAAGCAGTACATCATCTGGAACAACACCAGCTACACAATCACCATCTACAACTCTACGGTCATCGGTAACACAACTGCCGCCGGTACTGGAATTGCTATTGCGGCTGGCAACAAGATTCAAGTTTGGTCAGATGGCACAAACTTCTATGATGTCCAAGCGCAGAACTTGACCGGCACACTTGCTATTGCTAACGGCGGCACAGGACAGACAACCCAGCAAGCCGCTCTCAATGCCTTGGTTGGATCGCAGACAAATAACCGAGTGCTTCGTTCTAATGGCACAAACACTACTTTGTCTCAAGTGGTTCTTACCACTGACGTTACAGGAACTTTGCCGGTTGCCAACGGTGGTACAGGGTCTACAACATCCACTGGTACAGGCGCAGTTGTTTTAACCTCGGGCCCTACAATTACAAACGCAACCCTGACAACGCCAACCTTAACAACCCCAACACTTAACTACCCAACACTTAACTACTTTACGCTTGGTACATACGGAAATATTAAAACGCTATTTGAGACGGCAACTATCACGGCATCTGCCCCTGCATCAACAACAAACTTTGATGTAGCCACCCAAGCTGTTCAGTTCTACACAAGCAACGCTACGACCAACTTCCTTTTTAATATTAGGGGGAGCATCACCTCTACCGTGACGGCTGGTAGTTTTGTTGTCAATACTGCTTACACAATTACTACCATTGGCACAACTGACTTCACATTGATTGGAGCATCATCAAACACTGTTGGCGTAGTATTTACCGCAACAGGGGCAGGCGCTGGGTCAGGTACAGCCACAACAGGTACGCTAAACATTATTTTGGCAGTCGGTCAGTCGGTTACCTGCACGTTGCTTGTGACAAACGGCGGTACGGCTTATTACCCATCAACAATTCAAATTGATGGTAGTACAGTTACACCCAAGTGGCAAACAGGGACTGCTCCAACGGCAGGTAACGCAAACAGTATTGATGTATATACCTTTGCTGTTGTCAAGACGGCGAACTTAACGTACACAGTGTTGGCTTCACAAGTGAAATTTGCTTAATCATGCCTATCCTATCTACTATTGGTGCAGCTAGTTCCCGCGCTTACGGGTTTGGTGGGTACACGCTTGTGGCAGGAAACTCAGGTGTGTTAACCAGCGGAAGCTCATTCACGTTACCGCTAACATCTGGAACACAAGTCAAGATCATATGTATTGGCGGTGGTGGCGGTGGTGGTGGCGGATCATCTCGTCCAATCAATACATCGGGCGCTGGTGGGGGCGGGGCAGATATTCGCTACATCGCTGTGCAAGTAACACCGGGCGAAACAATTACTTATAGCATTGGTGGAGGGGGTTCGCGAGGTGACCCTAGAGACGGGCCTTTTTCATCAGGCTCTTCAGGAGGCCCCGGGTCCGCATCATCGGTTACCGTAAGAGGTAGTACGGTGTTGAATGCGCCAGCAGGTGGAGGAGGCGGAGTTGCCAGAACTGATACCACTCCGTCAACGGGAGGTTATGCTGGATCAGGTGGTACAGGATCACAGATTTTAACGCCTAATGCTGGCAGTAACGGCAATGTTACCGGTGGCGGTTTGAACACCGGCGGCGCAGGCGCTAGAGGGTATAGCATTGATACGACTACCGGCGCTGCTACCGTTGCTAGTTATGGCTCTACTGGCGCTGGTGGCGTTGGGAATGGCAGTGCCGCACAAACAGGCACAACGTATGGTGCTGGCGGTGGGGGTGGCGGCTGTAACGGCACAAACGATTTACCCGGAGATCTAGCCGCAGTAGGCGGCGCAGGAGCAGTATTTATTTACTGGGGGTACTGATAAATTGACCCACTCAGCATCCTCTTTGCCGCCAATGCCTGTGTCGCTGCTATCAAGCAGGGATGCAAGCTGTACAAAGACGCTAAAACGTCTTTCATGGAGATCAAGAAGACTGTTGATGAAGTTGTTTCAGATGCCAAAGCAGTCAGAGGATTCTGGGAAAAGCTCTTCGGAGCAACCCCAGCCACGCCCCAGCCTGTGGCGAAAAAGAAGGAAGCCTACGTTGCCGTTGACGAAACCCAAGTCATGGCTGACATCGTTACCCAGCTTTCCAACTTCTTCAGACTACAAGAACAGCTTGCCGACCACATAAGGGAAGAGGAAGAAAAGAGCAAATCAGTCTACGACCCCGATGCCAACCTGATGGAAGCTGCCCTGAAACGGGTCATGGCTCAAGACCAGATGGCATTGCTGGAGACGGAGATAAGAGAGGCGATGGTGTACGGCGCTCCTAAAGAGATGGGGGCTTTGTATAGCAAAGTGTTTGATATGCGAGATGTCATCAAGATAGAGCAGGACAAAGCAAGGAAGAAGCGGGATGATGAATCATGGCAACGCAAGGAGGAAGAAAGGCTTCTAAAGGAAAGGCAGGCGTACCTGCTGGCGACTATCCTATTCCTCCTATATATGTGGTTGCTCCTCGGCCTCTTGTACAGGATTGGGAGATAGTTGTGGGATGGATTGCAGCTTGTGTTCTTGTAGTATTGTTGCTGCCGCTGATTGGGATGTTGTACATGGATGTCCTTGAAGCCAAGCATGATGCCAAGGTGCAAATTGAAAAGATGGAAAAACTTCGTAGAGAACTTGAAAAGGAAAGAAGAGATGCAAGTCCCGATAGACCCAAATGACAAAACCGCCAAGCACTTCATCTATTACTTTGCTTGGTTCTGGTCAACGACCTCAGTCGTGTACTTTTTTTGCGTGACGTTTGTGCAACTGCCAGAGGGCGGTAGAGCGTTTGCCAGCA
>Ga0114974_10002812_pt1 | contig 13352 bp, 17 predicted proteins | sample S_130206_EF_Meta_FD_87318 | JGI IMG/M metagenome (GOLD analysis project Ga0114974, IMG submission 87318) | Freshwater microbial communities from Lake Simoncouche, Canada to study carbon cycling - S_130206_EF_MetaG | ecosystem: Environmental > Aquatic > Freshwater > Lake | place: Lake...
AACAGGATCACCAGCCAAGCCCACCAACGACCCCGACCCGCCTGCCACATACCAAACACACCCAGCACCTCAAACAGTGACAACACCATCGGCCACATCACAACCTCCAACCCGACCAGGAGAAACCAAATGACAACGCTAGACCCCGCAACCCTCACCAAACTTAGCCAACCCCAAGAAACCGTCCGCCGAGACCGCTGGGGCCGCTACCAGGTACTCCCACCGAACTCCGACAAAGTCGTCGGGTACGCTCGAGCGACCACTATCGCCAAGGTATTGGATGACCAATCCTCCCTGATGGCATGGAACTCGAGGATGACAGGCATTGGCCTCGCCCAACGCCCAGACCTTGTCGCCCTCATCGCAGCCACACCCCAAGACGACAAGAAGACTTTGGATGGGATCGTCAAGCGCGCGTCCGAAGCAGGCGGAGCAACCGTCCGCCGGGATCTCGGAACAGCCATCCACGGAATGCTTGAGCATCGCCTAGCCGACCCCACCTACATCGCCCCCGAACCGTACCAAGTCGACATTGAAGCGATCGTGCAAGCCATCGCCGACGCCGGCCTTGAGTTCGTCGAAGGAATGTCGGAACGAATCGTGGTCAACGACGACATCCAAGTCGCCGGAACCTTCGACCTACTCCTCACCAACGGTGAAGAACAGTTCGTCGCCGACCTCAAAACCGGGTCATCCGTCAAATACGGGGGCCTCGCCTTCGCCATCCAACTCGCCATCTACGCCCACGCCCACAACCTCTACACACAAGGCCCAGCAAAAGACGGATCGCAAGACATACGCGAACCCATGCCAAACGTCTCCAAATCTGTGGCAATCATCATCCACGCCCAACCAGCCTCAGGCGAAGCAACCCTCCACTGGCTGGACCTCGAAACCGGCACTCTGGCGCTGCACACAGCCCTCGAGGTTCGGAAACTCAGGAAACTCCAACCTTTGCACCAGTTCACGCCACAGCAGGCCACAGCGGCCCTCTACGGCCACCAGAGGCCAGGGCAAGTCGTCCACGTCGACGAGGCATGGCGTAAGGAAACGAAAAAGCGGATCTCCACCATCGTTGTCGCCGGCCATTCTCAGCAGCTCGTCGACGTATGGCCCGACAACCACCCAACCCTCAAATCTGGCGACCCAATCACACTTGACCAAGGCGACGGAATCTCCCGTGTACTTGACGTACTCGAAAAAGAACTTGGCCTCCCCTTCGCATCGCTTCCCGAACTAAACCCTCCACCAAAGCCACCAGCGAAATCAAAGAGACGCCGAGCCATCAACGACGGCCTAGACAAACTCGTCGACCTCGAAGTCATCGACAAACTCAACGCCCACGCCTTGGCGACTCTCACGCCGGCCGGTTTGGAATGGGCCAAAAAGATCCTCGACGACGCCAAGTTCCAAGGCCGAACCCTCGCCCTCTCACCCCCACAAGGGCTGCCAACCTTGCGCCGCTACTGGATCTGCGACCTCATCATCACCATCGCCAACCATGCAGACGACGAACTTGCCTGGTGTCTGCTAGACCATGCGACCGGCCAAACCATCCCTCACCATTCTCTCGGAGACGCCTTTGGCACCCTCCGAAAGACCGAAGCCCAAAAGGGCCTCGGAATCGCCTACGCCATCGACAATCTCAACCTGATCCCAATGTGGGATGAGAACGGATGTCGATTGGATGGCGACATCAACGCCGCAATCAGCGGCCACCCGACAGCTAAGGAACCCAATGACATTTGACACCAACGCAGCCAACGCCCTCACCCGAAAAGGTGGCGGCAACATCGCCAAGTTCAACAACATCGGCGACACCACCAAAATCAAAATCACCGGACTCGAAGAACGGGAACAAACAGACTTCATCTCCGGCGCACCCATCCTTTGGGCCGACGGCAAACCGAAAATGCAGTTTGTCTTCACCGGCATCGACCAGGACACCCAAGAAGAAACCCGCATCTTCGCCAAAGGCTTCATGCTCGGAGCAATAAAAGACGCTCTCGTCGCAGCTGAAGCGAACCTCGAGGCCGGCGGAATCTTGGCCGTCAAGTTCAGCCACGAAGACGAACCATCCAAGCCTGGACTCAACCCAGCCAAAAGGTACGTCGCCCAATATCAGCCACCCAAGCCAGCCTCAATCAGCGCTGACGATCTGATCTGATGGGTAAGCAACTCATAGGCGCTCAAGCCGACAACCTCCTCGTCAACAAAATCGACGAGGCAGCAAGACGCTTAGGCATCAACAGGTCAGAGTTCATTCGCCAGGCACTCGAGCAACACGCCGACCGGATACTCAACCAGCAGTAGCCGCTCTGGAAACCCCAGCATCCTTTCCCCCGACGATGCTGGGGTTTCCACAACCCCGAAAGAAGCCTCATGGACCAAGCACACCTGCTAATCCGAACCGACCACCACAACCGCAACTATCTAATCGAAGCAGTAATGGGGGCCGAACGGATCATCCTCGCCACATCAACCAGCCACGCCGACGCCTTCACCATCGCTAGCAACCTGCGCGCGTGGACACGACGACACCCCGACAACGTCCCCTTTCCGATCTATGACAAAACAACGCCTCTGAAGTGAAAGGAAACACCCATAGAAACTGGCATTGCCTTCGATGCCAAAACGAATACTCGACCCCACAACCGGTGATCGCTGTTCTCTGTAGCAGCTGCACCCGAAAGAACCGAGGAACTCAGACATGGATGACCCCAAACACGACTGGCACCAAACAGTCGCCGGATGCCTTGCAGTAATGCTTCTACTGGGCGCCGGCATACTCGTCGGCCGCTGCTCAGCACCAGCAGCAGCACAAGAAACACAACCAGCACTAGACCCCGTTGTGTCTCTTGGCTATGACTTCACAGACAACGCAGGACGCGCGCTTGCCGAACTAGACGCCTATCTGACCACAATCACCACACCGGCTGTTCCGCAATACCGGAACACAACACCACCAGTCTCCTCAAATGATCCTTGGGACCAACTCGCCCAATGCGAAACCGGCGGCAACTGGGCAGCGAACACCGGCAACGGATTCGGAGGCGGCCTTCAATTCATGCACCAGCGCAACTACTCCACCTGGCTGTCTTTCGGTGGTGGCGACTATGCCGCCCATCCGTGGGACGCCTCGAGGGAACAACAGATCGCAGTGGCCGAGAAAGTCTTGGCCTCATCCGGCTGGAACGCCTGGCCGGGCTGCTCACGAAAGTTTGGATGGATCTAAATGAACCACAACCCCGACATCGAGGAACCCTTCACCGCCACCACCAACATCGACCTGTTACGCATCGCCGGAAACAGTCTGGAACGTGAAGTTATGAAACTGCACCGCCACTATCACGGCTCCGAATGTGAAACCTGCCAGGCACTCATCGCCTGGTGGACGCTTAGCGGCCGATGAAAAACGAACCAGCACCCACAAACAAAAAATGCGCGCGCTGCACCCTCACCCTGCCAGCCTCCGAGTTCGGATACGACGGCCGCACCAGGGACCGCCTCACCTACCGCTGCAACACCTGTCGAAGCCAACCAGAAGAAACCTTCACAACCACCCACCAAATCCCCGGAGATATGTGATGCCCTCAATAAAAATCAGCAGACAGCAGCTGCCAGACCCACCCGAAGCAATCACCATCCAAGCAAACGACGGCCACCTCATCGGAACACTCCGCTTCGCTAACAAAGCCGGCACCACCACCAGTGTCCTCGAGTACGCACCAAGGCAACTACCGCATCGCCAATACCCACTCCGGTCCAAGCATCGCCCACGATGAAACATGGAACCCTCAACGGCTACAAACACCATCGATGCCGATGTGACCTCTGCAAAAAAGCCAATCACGACTATTACCTGAAAAGCAAAGGCAGAGAAAATGAGCGCCAAGGCCCAACCCTTTACTGGCCGATCCAACCGTTATTTCGAGCAGCAGACACCAACCAGTTCCTAGAACTCGCCTACCTCACCGGCATCTCAGTTCGAACCCTTCACAGATCTTTCGACCGTGGACTCACCGACGACACAGCCGACCGGGCAGCCATCGCCCTCGGACTGCACCCCATGACCATCTGGCCCAACTGGATCGACCCCTACCTCAAAGGAGCAGCATGACACCCGACATTTGCAACAGATGTGGAATCGGCACCACAGAGAAACACCACTACGCGCCAAAACACTTGTTCTCAGACTTTAAAAGTTGGGGAACCGTCCCTCTTTGTCGTCAATGCCACATCAGATGGCATCAGATAGTGACACCAAGCATGGGCAAAGAAACAACAAAAACCGCTCTGCAATCCTTGAAAAACTCAGGCAAAAGACTCGGGCGCCCTGTGACGATGGCCCAGGACACTCGCAACCGAGTGGCTGAGCTGCGAGCCGCTGGCATGACGATGCAAGCCGTAGCCGACACTCTCAACGATGAGAACGTGCCAACAGCTCGAGATGGCAAGTGGTACGCCTCAACGGTGAAAGGTGTCCTACGTTCACTCGAGCTTGACGCCGAGGCTTTGGAACTTCTACACAAAAGGAAGGCAGCATGACCCCAGACGACATACTCCAGGCACTGAAAAACCAAAGGTTCTGGCCCAACCCCGACACCCTCGACGAAGACCTCTGCCATGCCATCGCCCTCATCCAAATCCTGTGTGAAACCAACGCCAAATACGTTTCCAACATGATGGAAGTCATGGCCGCCATCGAAGACGTAAACGACGAACTCAAAACCATTCAATGACCGACACGCTCCCGACAGCACTCGACTACGCCGCCAAAGGCTGGCGAATCGTCCCAATCCGACCAGGAGAGAAGCGGCCGGCCCTCCACAACTGGACCGTAACCGCCAGCAAAGATCCCCAACAGATCACCGACTGGTTTAGCGGAGCCTTCGCCGACCACGGAATCGGAATAGCAACCGGCCCAGAATCCGGCATCTTCGTCCTCGACGTCGACATCACCGACACCAAAGCAGGCGACGAAACCCTCGCAGACCTCGAGCAACTCTACGGACGCCTCCCAGACACACTCATCGCCATCACCGGATCCGGCGGATGGCACATCTACCTCAACTACCCACCCCACCTTGAGATCCGCAACGACGCCGGCCGACGCCTTGGACCGGGTCTAGACATTCGAGGAACAGGCGGCCAAGTCGTCGCCCCACCAACCATTCACCCCAACGGCAACGCCTACCAGTGGGACCAAGGATGCGACACAATCGCCGACGCCCCCGACTGGCTCCTCAAGCTGCTCAGCGCGCGCGATGAGCCTGTACAGAAACCCGTACAGCCCAGCGGAGACATCACCGACTCCATCGCCGCCACCTACAACAACAACACCACCTGGTCGCAACTCCTCAACGACGACGGCTGGACCCTCACCCAAACCCTCCCCGATGGTGAACAGCACTGGACCAGACCAGACAAAGACATCCGAGACGGCATCTCCGCCACCACCGGCCACGAAGGCCGAGACATCCTCACAGTCTTCACCAGCAGCCTCCCATGGCTCCCAGAAGACTCCTACTCAAGGTTCGGCTACTACTCGTGCCGACACCATCAAGGCGACCGCTCAGCAGCAGCCACCCACCTCCACCACATCGCAGCCCGCACCACAGAAAACTATTTCGAAACCCAACTCATCACACCCACCACACCAACCATCGAACCAGCCGACCGCATCGAACTCGCCCACCTAGTCAACTGGGACAAACTCTGGTCCGACGACCGACCAGACGAAGAATGGCTAGCCGAACCCATCATCCCCAAAGGCAGATCCATCGCCCTCTACGCCCCAGCCAAAGCCGGCAAATCCACCATCACCCTCGCCATCGTCGCAGCAGTCGCCACCGGCGGCCGCATCCTCGGACAAACCAGAGCCACCCCCACCAGCTGCCTTTACCTCGACTACGAAATGACAGAAGACGACCTCATCGAACGCCTCACCGACCTCGGATACGGACCCCAAGACAACCTCACCAACCTCCACTACGCCCTCCTACCCTCACTACCACCACTCGACACACCCGAAGGCGCCCACGCCATCCTCAACCTCGTCGACCAAACCGCCGCCCAACTCGTAGTCGTCGACACATTCGGCCGAGCCGTCCAAGGCGACGAAGACAAAGCCGACACAGTCCGCAACTTCTACCGACACACCGGCCTTTCCCTCAAAGCTCGAGGCGTAGCAGTCCTACGCACCGACCACTCAGGCAAAGACACCGGCAAAGGAATGCGAGGCAGCTCAGCCAAAGCCGACGACGTCGACATTGTCTGGCAACTCTCCCGAACCGACACCAGCAAAGGCGACGGCATCAGACTCAACCGAACCCACTCACGCCTCTCCTGGGTGCCACAAGACATACGCATCACCCGAACCGAAACCGACAACGGCCACGACTACATCATCGACGCCCAAGACCAAACATGGCCCAACGGAACCAGACAAGACGCCGACCTACTCACCGAACTCCAACTACCCACCAACATCGGATTCAATCAAGCCAAAACCGCCATCCGTGAAGCCGGCCACAAAATGCGAGACAGCCGCATCCGAACCGCCATCAAGTTCAGAAAACAAGCCAAAGCATCTGAAGAAACCATGAGACTCACAGCAGGAATCACCACCAATTCACAAGCGCACAAGCGCGTCGGACGCGCTGAAAACAATCGGGACGCGCTCGACGGGACGCGACAGCGGGACGCGCCCCCCCAAAAGCGGGACGCGCCGGACTCTAAACAAAACCCGCAGGTCACAGCCCCGCAAAAACGGGACGCGCAAGACCACAAACGGGACGCGGTAGACGACGGCCCAACGGGACGCGTTCCCCCCTATAGGGGGACGCACCCGGACCCACCACCAAACACACCCACAAACCTCTTCTAAACCACACTCCACACACCCACCTCGAGGAGCTGCACAATGGCAAAGCGACGCTGCGAAAACTGTGGGGGATGGGTCACCCCACCCACCCAATGCCAACCATGCCGCCGGACCTACGAAAGGGGGCGGGCCAAGGGCAGGGGTACCAGGGAGGAGTACGCCGGCAACTGGCGCTACAACTCCCAACAACTCCGACTCGAATGGATCGCCCTACACGGATACAACTGCCCAGGCTGGACCATGCCCAACTATCCAGGCAGACCCCCGCACCCCGCCACCGACCTAGTCGTCGACCACGACCTCGGCATCCTCTGTCGATCATGCAACAGCAGCAAAGCAGCAACCCACGACAGGGCTAGGGCCACCCCACCCACCCCACCAACCGCCTAGGACTTATCCACAACCACTATCCACAGCGCCAACGCCCCCATCGGCAACGTTATCCACACCCTTTATCCCCAACCAACATCCACAGGGTTATCCCCAGCCTGTGGACAAGGGGGAGGGGCCTGTGGACAACGGGGTCAACGGGGGCGCCACAACCCCTGCGCCCCCCTTTTCGCTGTGCGTGCAGGGTCCGAAATCTGTGGAAAACCTGTGGATATGTGGATAACTCTGTGGACAACCCGAGTCTGTGGAAAAGTCTGTGAACAACCCTGTGGAAATGTGAACAACCGAAAAGACCGGGTGTGGATAACAAAACACCTGTGGAAAACCTCTTCTGTGGATAACTTCTAACGAATCGAGACGCCAATGCCACCAGGCTCCAAACCTCAACCACCAGGCAAAGCAGACCAACGCGAAACTGTCTTCAAATGGCAGCTCGCCGAAAACGAAGGCTGGCAACACGGCAAAGTCCCACCCTGCCCAAAGGGACTTTCCGCCCACGGCCAGCGCGCGTGGAAGACATGGATGAACGCTTGGTGGGCGAGCTTCTACAGCGCCGAGGATCTGCCAGGACTCCAACTGCTGGTCCTGCTGTATGACAAAGTCATGCTCGAGATCATCGACGTCACGAAGATCATGCCAATGCTGGATCGGTATGGGATCACACCGAAAGGCCGTCAGGATCTACGATGGGCGCAGCTGCCAGCAAAGGCAGCGTCAGAAACCCCGACCGCTGCTGTTCAGGATGAGATCGCTGAACGCCGCCAAACCCGCCGAACCAATCTGGCGTAGGACTTCCATGCCACTCACCAGACTTGTAGCCCCAACCGAATGGCCGACCCTCGGCTGGCAGATCATCGACTGGACAGAAAAGTATCTTTGCCACGGACCAGGAGACATCCAAGGCGAACCGTTGGTTTGGGATGAGGAGTTCTGCCAGATCATCCTTGACTGCTACCGAATCTTCCCGAAAGGCCATGAGCAGGAAGGCCGGCGCGTCGTCTCCTACTTCGGGATCTCTATGCCAAAGGGACGCGCCAAGTCAGAGTTCGCCGGAGCGTTGGTTTGCGCCGAACTCCTCGGACCTGTTCGCTTTGATGGTTGGGACGCCAACGGAGACCCAGTGGGAAAACCTGTCACCTATCCGTTCATCAGGCCCCTCGCCACAGAAGAAGGCCAAACCGGCAACACATACGGCAATGTCCAAACCATGCTCGAGCACGCGCGCGAACTGTTCCCATCGGAATGGGGTTTCTCACAGCTTGATATCGGATCCACCCGAACTCTCATCGGTAAGGGTGGCCGATTGGGTGAGGTTCGCCCATCAACCGCCGGCGCTGCTTCTAAAGATGGTGGCAAAGAGTCCTTCGCTGTCGTAGACGAACCGCATCTTTACTATTTGCCAGAGTTGCGACAGATGCACGCCATGGTCCGTCGAAACACTCGGAAGCGGAAGATCGCTCAGCCGTGGATGTTGGCCACGACCACCATGTTTCAACCTGGTCAACATTCCGTCGCCGAGGATTTGTATGACGAGGCGGAGAAACTGATGGAGCAGCAGAAAAGATCCTTTGGTTTCTGCTGGCATCACCGGGAAGGCGTGATGACAGAGTCAAATTGGGATGATGACGTCGCCCAACTGGCCTCTCTCAAGGAGGCCTACGGCCCAGCAGCGGATTGGATGGACCTTGCTGGCATGATCGAACACGAAATCCGAGCGCCAGGGTCCGTCAAAGCCGAAAACGCCCGCTACTTCCACAATCTCCGCTGGAAGGGTGACCAACGTGCCATAGATCCGGAGAAATGGGACGCGCTGGCAGCTCCAAACCTCAATCCGCTTGGCGGAGAGTTCATTGCCATCGGTTTCGACGGCTCTGACCGTGGCGAACACGCCGACGACACTGTCCTTGTCGGTTGGGTGCTGACTGAGAAGCCACATTTGTTTCTCATCAACGCTTGGAAGCGTCCAGAGTTCGCCGGCCGTGACTATCGAGTCCCTCGAGAAGAGATCCGAGAGAAAGTCACGGAACTACGCGAACAGTTTGAGGTTCGCCGCTTCGCCTGCGACCCTCCTGGCTGGCGTGAAGAGATTGACTCATGGGAAAAAGAGTTTGGCGAACGATTCGGTGAACCTGTTGTCGTCGAAGTGTTGACAAATAGACCGACTCGCATGGGTCCGGCTATTGATAGATTCTTGGAGGCAATCGACGAACAATCTTTCACCCATGACGGCTCGCCAGAACTGCGCGATTATGCGTTGAATGCTTTGTTGACAAAGTCGAAAGGCAGGTCTGATCTGCCAGCCATTGTCAAGCCTACGATTGATGCCAAGATTGACGGATTAGTAGCCGCAATCCTCTCCTACGACGAGGTCGCCAAAATGCCCCCCGAACAGCCAGTCGTCCCGTTCGCTCTTCTCGCATGAAAACCGCTTTGCTGTCTGTCATCGTTGGCATTGTCTCTTTGACTGTCGGCTTGGCACTTTCCCCGCTTCCCTGGCTTGCTTTATGTGTCCCAGGCGTCGCCCTCGTAATCGCTGGCCTCCTCAAGGATGTTGAATGAGACTTCTAGACCGCCTCCGAAGTGCCAGTGAACCAGAACGCTCTTATGCCAACGGACTCACTTTCGAAGATGTCCTCGCCATGTTCTCCTTCAACGGAAACAACTATCAAGGCATCTCATCACCATTACGCGCACCAGGCACAGCCGTCTCAGCAAACTTCCCCGGCTATGTCCAAGGCATCTACAACCAGTCGGGAGTCGTAGCAGCTGCCATCACAGCGCGCGCGTTGCTCATCTCCCAACTTCGCTTTCAATGGAAGTCACTGCTTCAAGGCGAAAACGGTCGGCTCTTCGGAAACACTGAACTCAGTGTCCTCGAGCGTCCTGGTGACCTGACTCGAGCCGAGATTCTTTACTGTGCCGAGCAGCACAACAGTCTCGCCGGAAATGCTTTCTTCTATCGCAATGGCGGCCAACTTCGACTTCTCCGCCCCGACTGGGTGACCGTTGTTTATGGCTCCTACGAATCCGACGTCGACCCGACCGCACAGCTCGACACTGAACTCGCCGGCTACTCCTACCAGCCTGGTGGCATCTCATCACAAACAGCCCCCGTCTTCCTCGCCCCATCACAGGTCGCTCATTGGAAGCCGGAACCGGACCCGATGCACTGGTGGCGTGGTCAGTCATGGATTGGTTCGGTCCTGTCCGAAATCACCACAGACCGTCAAGCCACAGAGTTCAAATCCAAGTTCTTCGCCAACGCTGCAACCCCGCAACTCATTGTCACCCTCGACCCACACACCACCCAGCAGCAGGCGACCGACATGGCTGGCGTTATCAACCAACGCCACGAAGGCTCAGCCAACGCCTACAAAACCCTCATTCTGGGTGGAGGCGCCGACGTGACTGTCGCCGGATCCAACCTGCAACAACTGGACCTCAAAAACACTCAGGGTGTCGACGAAACCCGCATCGCCCTCCGCTCGAGAGTCCCAGCGACCGTTCTCGGCATTTCGGAAGGTTTGGCCGGTTCGGCTCTCAACGCCGGCAACTACTCTCAAACCCGTCGAATGTGGTCTGACGCCTGGTTCACACCTACCGCTCAGAACTTGTGTGCATCGATGGAACGAATCTTGGCTTTGCCAGTTGGGACGCCAGCGGAACTTTCCTTCGACCAATCCCAAATCATGTTCCTTCAGGAAGACCGCAAAGACGAAGCCGACATCCGAGCCACTCAAGCGTCCTCTATGCGGCAGCTCGTCGAAGCCGGTTTCGAACCTTCGACAGTCACCAAGTTCATCACCACAGGCGACTCGACAGTCCTACAGCACACAGGCGTCTTCTCTGTGCAGCTGCAAGCCCCAACAAATGGCGACACCAATGTCGTATGACGAAGCACGCGCTGCCGACTCTTACCCACCGACCGACGGCATGGTTGAAGAGGCACAGCGTGGACTTGACTGGCGAAGCGAATATGGTCGAGGCGGAACGTCCATCGGCATCGCACGCGCTCGAGACATCGTCAACCGCAAAGACCTCCCCATCGACACTTGGCGACGAATCAAAGCATATTTCGATCGTCACGAAATCGACAAGCAAGGCGAAGGCTGGTCACCCGATCAGGACGGCTACCCAAGCAATGGTCGAATCGCATGGGCGCTTTGGGGTGGAGACGCGGGCTACAGCCGTTCGCAGGCCATTATGGAAGACGTAAACAACGACAACGGAAGGTCCGTCATGGATGAAACCCAAATCCGAGGCATCGACGGCATCTATCCCGTCACCCCACTTCAAAACCATTTGTACGAAATCCTTGAAAGCACTGTCGAAACATTCGGCCAGTTTGACCAGGGAATCGGCGCACAAGGCGCCCACTATGCCGGCCCCGATGAAAACCCTTTCGCCGCTGAAGGCATGGTCTGCTCAAACTGTGCTTTCTACGAAGGACCACGCGCCTGCGAACTTGTCCAAGGCGACATTGACCCCGGCGGCATCTGCAAGTTCTGGGTCATCCCAGAAACTTTGCTCACAATCGAAACTCCGGCCGAACTTATTGTCGAGGAAGAACCCATGATGGAAATGGAATCGTCACGCTCCACCGAAACACGCTCCGACCTTTATCGCGACGTCCCCTTCGAGGTTCGTGCAGCAGAAGACACAGGCGACGGCCTCACCCTCACCGGCTACGCCGCTGTCTTCAATCGGTCAACCATGATTGACAACTGGGAAGGCACGTTCGAAGAACGAATCCGCCCAGGAGCATTCAAACGCTCAATCAACGCCAAAATGCCTGTCCTTCAATTCGAACACGGCCGCCATCCCCTCCTCGGATCCATGCCACTCGGACAGATCACAAAACTCCGTGAAGACGAACACGGCCTGTACGTCGAAGCACGCCTCGCCGACAACTGGCTTATCCAACCAGTACGCGACGCCATCGCCTCCGGATCTATCGACGGAATGTCTTTCCGCTTTCAAGTTGTCCGTGACAGCGTCGACGAATCCGGCAGCATCCCAGTCCGAACCCTCGAGGAAGTCAAACTCCTTGAGCTTGGACCTGTCGTCTTCCCAGCCTACGAATCGACAAGTGTTGGCGTTCGCTCTGCTGATCTGTCACCATTGTTCTCACTGCCCCAAGATGATCGCCACGCGATCGCTAGGGCGCTTGTTCTCGGCACCCAACCAGAACCCGCCATTGATGGCACTTCTGAGCGGCCCGCCGAATCGACACCGGACTCGCCACAGCACTCCGGCCTCACCCACATCCAACGCAGCCATCAGCTGCGCGAAATCGAAGGAGTCCTCTAATGGACGAAAAGAACCTCCGCGAAGGCGTTGACTATGTCAAAGCCGCCCTTCGCGAAATGCACTCAGACGCTGAAGAGCGTTCATTTGACCCAGACGAACAGGCTTCTTGGGAAGCAGGCGTCGAGTTTGTACGCGCAACCGAGGCCGAACTTGTCGCCCTCGAAGAGCGCAAGGCTCGCATTGCCGACTTCGCACCAGCCGCCAAAGAAACAGGAGACGGAGCAATGACCTCCATCAACGTCAACACTCATACTTCACGCGATGCATTCGATCACGGAACCCTCGCCGCCGATGGTGGCTCGGAACTCCGAGGCCGTGCGCTTGACGTAATCGAAAAGCACCTCCCGTCCTTCGTTTCTGACGAAGCCCGTGAGAATGCAACGCAAATGCTGGAACGCCGTTCGAAGCATGATGCTGATGTTGTGGCCCGCCACATCGTCCGCACCTCTTCGCCCGAATACCTCCAGGCGTTCGAAGAATACATTGAGAACCCCAACGCTGGAATGCCCCGCATTCTCGGCAAGGCTGAAGCACGCGCAGCAATGTCGCTCACAGCAGCCAATGGTGGCGTCCTTGTTCCGCAGTTCCTGGATCCGACCATCGTTCTCACGAACGCCGGTTCCGCCAACGCTGTCCGTCAGCTCGCCAACGTCACGTCAATCACGACTGACCAGTGGGATGGCGTCACTTCAGCAGGCGTCACCGCTGAATGGCTTGCAGAAGGCACCGAAGCCGCCGACGCGACTCCGACCTTCCAAGGCCCGAC
>Ga0114974_10002813_pt1 | contig 13345 bp, 13 predicted proteins | sample S_130206_EF_Meta_FD_87318 | JGI IMG/M metagenome (GOLD analysis project Ga0114974, IMG submission 87318) | Freshwater microbial communities from Lake Simoncouche, Canada to study carbon cycling - S_130206_EF_MetaG | ecosystem: Environmental > Aquatic > Freshwater > Lake | place: Lake...
ACGCCGATGTGCAGGTCGAGTGTGTCGCCGCCAACCAGGCCGCCCGGCGGATGCACCAGAATATTGTGGCAAACCGTATCGCCTTCCGGGTACAGGCTTTGCAGGATGCGCAAAGGCCCGTCGTGCTGGTGACGCGCGACGGTGCGCGCCCGTTCCACACGGTAGTCCAGCTGCAGTCGGGCTTGCCAGGGCATAAGGCGCGCCGGCCTCAGGTGTTCTGACTGCCGCGGTGGGCCCAGCCGGTGGTGCGTTTCTCGATTTCGCTGAACAGTTCGTACATCACCATGGCCATCGCACCCACCACCACCAGCCCGGCAAAGGCCAGACCCATCTGCATGGCAGAACCAGCCGAGATCAGCAGGTAGCCAATGCCTTCGTTGGCGGCCGTCATCTCGGACACGGTGGTGCCGACAAAGGCCAGGGTGATGGCAACCTTGAGCGAGCCATAAAAATACGGCATGGATCGCGGCAGGCCGACCTTGATCAGCACATCCCAACGCTTCGCGCCCAGGACCCGCAGCACGTCCTCCAGCTCGGGCTCCAGGGTGGCCAGGCCGGTGGCAATGTTGACCATGATCGGGAAGAAACTGATCAGGAAGGCGGTGAGGATGGCCGGCCCCACGCCAATGCCGAACCACACCACCAAAATTGGCACAAAAGCTGCCTTGGGCAGGGCATTGAAGGCAGTCATCAGCGGGTAAACCGCTGCATAGGCCAGGCGAGAGCTGCCAATCACAAAACCGAGGAGCACACCCACCACAATCGCAATGCCGAAGCCGGCCATGGTCACCCAGTAGGTACGCCAAGCATGGGCACCAATGATGCCCTTGAATTCCCAGAACTGGGTCCAGATCCGCCAAGGGCTGGGGAAAATGAACTCCGACACCTGAAACACCGAGCAGATGAGCTGCCACACAAGCAACACCGCTACCAGCAAAATCCAGGGTGACCAGGTTTCGAGTTGTTTCTTGTTCATGCGGCAGCCTTGGCGGTTGCGGTGCTGGCTGTCGTGCCCCGCATCGCGCCGATATGACCGCGCAGCTCGTGCACGATATCGGTGAACTCGCGGGTGTAGGTGACCTCCAGGTCACGAGGACGCGGCAGGTCGATGTCTTTCCTGACCACGAAGCGGCCCGGGCTCTTGCTCATGACGTAAACCGTGTCAGCCAGAAACACCGACTCGCGCAGGTCATGCGTGACCAGGATGACGTTGAACTGCTGTTCGGTCCAGAGGTCGCGCAAGATGCACCAGAGCTCCTCACGCGTGAATGCATCCAGCGCACCAAAGGGCTCATCGAGCAGCAGCATTTTGGGTTCGTGGATCAGTGCCCGGCAGATGCTGGCGCGCTGCTGCATGCCGCCTGAGAGTTGCCAGGGGAACTTGTCTTCATAGCCGGCCAGCCCCACTTTTTGCAGCAATTTGCGGGCTCGTTCTTCATACGCTTTGCGCTGTTGTTTGAAGTTGCTGCGGTAGGGCTCCACGATCTCCAGCGGCAACAGGACGTTGTCGACGGTGGTGCGCCAGGGCAACAGCGAGGGTGCCTGAAATGCCATACCGGAGATCTTCAGCGGCCCGGTCACCGCTTGACCGTCAATCAGAATGCGGCCGATCGAGGGCATTTTCAGGCCCGTCGTCAGCTTCATGAAGGTCGACTTGCCACAGCCCGATGGGCCGACGATGGCAATGAATTCGCCCTGTCGCACTTTCAGGTCTATCGCCTCCACGGCAAAGTGCTGCTGCTGCCGCAGTTCTTCGGTGTAAGCGAGCCAGACGTCCTGAAAATCGACGAACCAACCGGTTGTGCCGTTTGGCTGCATTATTTCTTCGGCAGCACGTTGAGTTCGGCCTTGGCGGGCAGGTAACTGCCGTTCCAGACCGCATCCGGGTTGACGCGGGTCTTGGTAGCGAAGGCGTCCGACACCTGAGACGCCATCAGTGCCAGGCGCGGGCCACTCACTTGGCCGAAACCCTCAGCGCGCGCATTCGGGCTGTTGATGACAGTGTCGATCGCCAGTTTCAGGCGCCGGGTTTCGAGTTCGACGTTGATGATGCCGTCGCGCGCCTTGACATCGGCGATCGCAGCTGCCGGATTGCCGATCACGTCTTTCATGCCCCGCGCGAATGCAGACAGGAAGGCTTTGACAGCGGCCGGGTTGTCTTTCAGGATTTTGGGTGATGCAATGATGGCATTGCCATACAGCTTGACGCCAAAATCGGGGTAGGGCAGCACCACCACGTCAGCCACATTCACGCCACGCGCCTCCAGGTTCAGTAGCGAGGTGAAGGTGAAGCCGGTGATGGCGTCAATGTCACCGCGTGCCAGCATGGTTTCACGCAGTGGTGGGTCCATGGCGGTCCATTGCACGCCGCTGATGTTGTTGGCTTTGGCGAAAATCGGGAAGGCGCGGCGACCCGCATCGAAAACCGGTGCCCCCAGCTTTTTGCCGTTCAAGTCAGCCGGCGTTTTGATGCCGGATTTTTTCAGCGCCATCACCGAGGCCGGCGTGTCGTTGTAGACCATCATGATGGCCACTGGTTTATTGGGCGCATCAGGGTTGTTGGCGTGAAACTCCATCAGCGCGGCCAGGTCGGCAAAGCCCAACTCATAGGCGCCAGAGGCCACACGTGTGACAGCGCCGCCCGAGCCATTGCCTGCATCCACAGTGACGTCAAGCTTGGCATCCTTGAAATAGCCTTTGGCCGCAGGCGTCAGAAACAGGGCGGATGGGCCTTCAAAGCGCCAGTCAAGCTGAAACTTGATGGGCGTGACCTGGGCTTGGGCCAAGCCGAGGGTGGAGGCCGTGATGACCGCACCAGCGAGTTGCAAGAACATGCGTTTTTTCATAAAAGTGCTCGGGAATGAGTGATTAGGGTGAAGGGGTACTGAGCGGGACGGCGCAGATTGCTCAGGGATCTGAGCAAGCAATATAGGTGCCAAGCATCAGCCGGTGAAGGGATGAGTGGCACGCCAGTGCCTGGCAATATCAATGCGGCGGCAGACCCAAACCCGATCGTGCTGCCCGATATGGTCCAAAAAGCGTTGCAGCGCTGTGATGCGGCCAGGGCGGCCCAGCAGACGGCAGTGCATGCCCACGCTCATCATGGCCGGCCGCTCCCGGCCTTCGGCGTACAACACGTCAAAGGTGTCTTTCAGGTACTGGAAAAAAGGGTCGGCGTAAGCGTAACCCTGGGGCAGGGCAAAGCGCATGTCGTTGCAGTCCAAGGTGTAGGGCACGATGAGCTGTGGTACCACCTCACCATTGGTTTTGCTCACCTTCATCCAGAACGGCAGGTCGTCACCGTAGTAGTCGCTGTCGTACTCGAACCCGCCGTAGTCTGCCACCAGCCGGCGCGTATTTGGGCTGTCGCGTCCTGTGTACCAGCCCAAGGGCCGTTCGCCGCAGAGCCGGGTCAGGATGTCCATCCCCTTCGCCATGTGCTCACGCTCTGTCGCTTCGTCGATAGGTTGGTAGTGGATCCAGCGCCAGCCATGGCAGGCGATTTCATGACCGAGTTGACGCAGTGCCGACACCAGCTCTGGGTGGCGCTCCAGAGCCATGCTCACGCCGAACACCGTCAGCGGCAGACCACGCTGCTCGAATTCGCGCAGGATGCGCCAGACGCCGGCGCGGGAGCCGTACTCGTAGATGCCTTCCATGCTGATATGCCGGGCCGGGTAGCTGGCTGGGTTGAACATTTCCGATAAAAACTGTTCCGAGCCGGCGTCGCCATGCAACACGCTGTTCTCGCCACCTTCCTCGTAATTCAGCACGAACTGCACGGCAACGCGGGCTTGGCCTGGCCATTGCGCGTGAGGGGGCTTGGGGCCATAGCCAATGAGGTCGCGCGGGTAGGCCTGGGTGCTGTCGTAATGGCTCATGCCGTAATGATAACCATGGGCGAATGGTATAAACAATTCAGTCGCAACCCGGCCGTTCGAGGGGCGTCACAGTCAATCAGGAGATGCCATGGGCTTGAGTACACACGTTTTGGACACCATGCACGGGACACCGGCGCCAGGCATGCGGGTAAGCCTGTACACCACGGTGGGTGACTCGGCCACGCTGATCAAACAATTTGTACTGAACCAGGACGGGCGGAACCCTGACGGTCTGTTGCTAAACCAAGACAGCCTCAAAAAAGGCAGCTATCGGTTGGTCTTTGAGGTGGCGGGTTACTTTCAGGCACGCGGTGTTGAGCTGCCTCAGCCGAATTTCTTAGACCGCGTCAGCCTGGATTTCGGGGTAGCCAACCCTGATCAGCACTATCACGTTCCGCTGCTCGTGAGCCCCTGGAGCTATTCGACCTACCGCGGTTCCTGAGGACCGCGGTTTGACGTCACAACTGTCCCTCTGTCAGGGTGTCGAGCTGGAAACGGCCGCTCTTGTGCCACAGCCAGGTGTCGGTATAGGTCACTTGTCCCAAATGCGCCGGCACGGGAAAGGGCGCAGCGCGGCGCACCGTGCGTTCAATTTCAGCCACCACCTCTGGCGCATGCGTGGGTGTTCGCATCCAGTTCAGCCTGATCACCTGACCGCGTCCGTCGACGTCAACTTGCAGCACGCCAATGGCGTACAACATGGCAGGCAATTTGCCCTTGTAAATCCGATGGGCGTTTTGGCCGTACAGGTGCTTGGCTGCATCGCGCCGGTACTCGCGCGGGTTGGCAACATGGGACAACACTCCGTTGTTCGCCGATGGAGCCGCTGCAGCGACCACGACTGGCGGCACGGCAGGCGCGGGGGGTGCAAAGGGCACGGACGCCGTGGAGGGTGCGGCAGCGGCAGTAGTCACAGTAGGTGCGTCAGGCGCAGGGATAACAGAGCCTATGGCAGGGACAGCGATCGCAGGGGGTGCCACAGGGGCGGGGAGAGCGGAGGGTGGCGCAGGAGCAGGGCGAACAGGTGCAGGGTTTGCGAAAGGGACGACCTTTGCCGGTGGGACTGCCGACACCGGTGGCACGACAGGCTGTATTGGCACACGCTCAGGGGATTGGACCGTTGGCTCAAGCACCGTCTTTGGCGTAACCGGTGCAGGCGTCGCGGACGCAATGGCCTTGGGGGGCTCCGGCGGTGGCGGTGGCGTAGCGCAACTGGCCATCAGTGCCATGACGACAACCCCCGCCCAGTGCCATCTGTTGCGGTACCTGAGGCGACGATGAAACATGGTGAGATTTCCTCTGCCAGCGGCTTGCTGATCTGGTTTTGGCCCATTTACGCGGCCGACAGTGACGCCGAGCATACCGGCCTTGCGGCCGTGCGTCCAGCCTGCCATACGGTTTTCACTCGCTATGCAGAGCCTTGACGACCTTTGCCGGCGCCTGAGCCTGGCCCCAGCCGTGCTGGTGACGGTAGCCTCGATTCGCGGTTCGGTGCCGCGCGAGGTGGGAGCCTGGATGGCTGTTTTCGCCGCTGACCAGATTGGCACCGTGGGCGGCGGCCGCCTGGAGTTTGAGGCACTGAGCGAGGCGCGCCAGCTGTTAAGCCAGTTTGCTGAGCCCGGTATGCCCGCACCTAACCCGGGTGTTGGCGTGGATCAATTGCGCCGTTTTGCGCTGGGGCCGACGCTTGGCCAATGCTGCGGTGGCGAGGTTCACCTGCGGTTTGAACTGGTCACGGCAGCCGACGTGACCCGGCTGCGAGAGCGCCTGGCGCAGTTCCGACACCCGCTGGCACTGTTTGGTGGCGGGCATGTGGGTCGCGCGCTGGTGCGCCTGCTGGCCGACCTGCCCCTGGCGGTGCGCTGGATCGACAGCCGCGACGAGGTATTTCCGCCCGAGACGCCAGCGCATGTCAGTTGTGAGCACTCCGACCCGGTTCAGGGGGCCGTGCCCTCGCTGCCCGCTGGCTCACGGGTGCTGATCATGAGCTTCAGCCATGCTGAGGACCTGGACGTGGTGGCGGCCTGCCTGCTGCGCCAGCGCAAACAGGCTGACCTGCCCTTCATCGGCCTGATTGGCAGCCAGACCAAGTGGGCGACTTTTCGCCACCGGTTGCAAGCGCGGGGCTTTGACCCCCAGGAATTGGCACAGGTGACCTGCCCGATCGGTGTGCCAGGCATTTTTGGCAAGCAGCCCGAAGTGATTGCCGTGGCGGTGGCGGCCCAGATATTGCAGACGCTGCCATGCTGAGCAGCCCTGATAGAGTTCTGGTCCAAACAAGGTGCATATTGATGGAAAGTTATTACCTCGACTGGGCTAATCTGTTGCTGCGCTGGGTGCATGTGATCACCGCTATCGCTTGGATTGGTTCTTCGTTTTACTTCGTTTTCCTGGACAGCAGCCTCACGCCGCCGGTCGATGAGGACCTCAAACGCCAGGGGGTCAGCGGTGAGCTGTGGGCGGTCCACGGCGGCGGTTTTTACCACCCGGTCAAGTTCAATGTCGCGCCGCCCAAGTTGCCAAGCCATTTGCACTGGTTTTACTGGGAGAGCTACAGCACCTGGCTGTCCGGTTTTTCTTTGTTCACTATCTCCTACCTGTGGAGCGCCAGCACCTACCTGATCGACAAATCAAAAATGGACTGGGCGCCCGCCACTGCCATCGTCGTGGCGCTGGCGTTTCTGGTGGTGTTTTGGTTGCTTTATGACCTGATCTGTCGCCGGCTGGGTCAGCGCAAGCAGGGCGATGCCATCGTTGGAGGCCTGGTATTGTTGCTGGTGTGCCTGGCCTCTTGGTTGGCCTGCCATTGGTTCGCCGGGCGCGCGGCTTTTCTGCTGGTGGGGGCGATGCTGGCCACGAGCATGAGCGCCAGTGTGTTCTTCTGGATCATTCCGGGCCAGAAAAAGGTGATTGCGGCGATCAAGGCTGGTCAGCCGGTGGACCCGGTGCACGGGCAGCGCGGCAAACAGCGCAGCGTGCACAACACCTACTTCACCTTGCCGGTGCTGTTCGCCATGCTTAGCGGCCATTACAGCTTTACTTACAACCACCCGCAAAATTGGCTGGTGCTGATTGTGATGATGTTTGCGGGTGCCGCAATCCGGCAGTTTTTTGTGCTTCGCCATGGGTACAAGCTGGGTCGCCGCGGCCACCCCTGGCCCTATGCGCTGGCCGGCGTTCTGGTGATCGTGGCGGTGATCGTATGGCTACGACCGGTGCCTGCAGCCACTGCCCCCGTGACTAATGCTACTAATTCAGTAGCTAAAGACCCAGTAAATACGGGGCCTGGAGGCCAATTTGGCTATCAAACACTGCAGCCGGTGCTGGCCCAGCGCTGCTACAACTGCCACGGCGAGCAGCTGCAGATGAAGAACGTGCGGCTCGACTCCCCCGCGCTGGTCAAACAGCATGGGGCCAATATCTACCAACAAGTGGTGGTGGCCCGTGCCATGCCCATGAACAACGCCACCGGCCTGACCGAGGCCGAGCGGCAGTTGATCAAGCAATGGTTCGAGGCGGGGGCACGTACCGATTGAAGGCCAGCACAGCGGCCTTCAGTCCACCGTAGCGCCGCTGGCTTTGACCACCGGTTCATACTTGGCCCGTTCGGCCGCCATGAAGGCGCCAAAGGCTTCGGGGGTGGTGGCAACCGGTTCTGCCAGCAGCGCGGCAAAGCGGGTTTTGGTCTCGGGTGTGTTCAACGCTGCAACAAAAGCCTGGTTCAGGCGTGCCACCACGTCTTTGGGTGTGGCGGCAGGTGCCACCAGGCCCCACCAGGTGTCGATCGCAAAGCCCTTGAGCGTGTCTGCCATGGGTGGCACCTCGGGCAGGGCCGGTGAGCGTGCCAGCGTCGTCACTGCAATGGCCTTGAGCTTTCCGGAGCGGATATTGGGCGCTGCCGTGGCCAAGTTGTCAAAGTTGAAATCCACCTGCCCACCCAACAGCGCCAACTGCGCCGGGTTGCCGCCGTTGAAGGGGATGTGCACGGCAGAAATACCGGCTTCTTTTTTGAACATTTCGCCCGCCAGGTGGCCGGCGCTGCCATTGCCACCGCTGCCGTAATTGAGTTTGTCGGGGTTGGCCTTGGCATAAGCCACCAGATCGGCCAGGGTGCCGATCTTGAGTCGCTGGGCAGCGTCGGCATTCATCACCAGCACATTGGGCACACGCAGCATCTGCGTGATCGCTGCAAAGTCTGTCGCTGCGTTGTAGGGCATGGCCTTGTACAACCACGGGTTGATGGCGTGGGTGGCGGTCGCGGCAATGCCGATGGTCAGGCCATCGGGTGCGGCTTTGGCCACCGCGTCGGCACCAATGTTGCCGCCGGCGCCGGGCCGGTTCTCAATGATGACCGTGCCCAAGCTGTCTTTGACCCGCTCTGCCAGCACCCGGGCCGTGACGTCAATCGGGCCGCCTGCGGCGTAGGGCACGATCAGTCGGATGGGTTTGCCCTGCGCCAGGGCGAGGGGGCCGGTCAGGGTGGCCAGAAGGGCGAGGGCAGGCAGCAGCAGTGTGGTCAGTTTCATGAATTTGAGGGCTCGAAGTTAGGGACGACGGATCGGTTGGGTCAGATGCGGGCCTTGTCGGCCTCTGAGGTGAAGGAGTCGGCAAAAAATTCGTCTTCGGGCAGGCTGGCCTGCGCGATGTAGGCGGCTCGGGCCGAGTCGATCACAATGGGCGCGCCGCAGGCATAGACTTGGTGGCCGCTGAGGTCAGCAAAATCATCCAGCACCGCTTGGTGCACAAAACCGGCGCGGCCGGCCCAGTTGTCTTCTGGCAGAGCATCGGAGATCACCGGCACGTAATGCACGTTAGGCATCGCAGCCAACTGGGCCTGTACCCAGTCGCCCAGGTACAGGTCGGCCGGCCGGCGGCCACCCCAGTACAGCGTCGTGGGCCGTGTGATGCCTTTGAACTGCATGTGCTCCAGCACCGCCTTGATCGGCGCAAAGCCAGTGCCCGAGGCCAGCAAAATGATCGGTTTGGTGCTGTCCTCTCTGAGGTAGAAGCTGCCAAACGGCCCCTCAATGCGCAAGATCTCCTTCTCTTTCATGATCTTGAACACATGGTCGGTGAACTTGCCGCCCGGCATGTGCCGGATGTGCAGTTCCAGACCGGAGGCCAGTGTGTGAGGTGCGTTGGCCATGGAGTAACTGCGTCGGGCACCGTCTCGCAGCAAGAACTCCACATACTGGCCGGCGTGGTAGCTGAAGCTGTCGTTGGCCGGCAATTGCAGCTTGAGCAGCATCACGTCGGTTGATTTTTTCTCCAGAAGGTTGACCCGGGTTGGCATCTTCTTGATCGGGAACGCCCCTTCGCTGGTGACTTGGCGCGACTCCAGAATCACATCGCTGTGCGCCACGCCGCAGCAGGTCAGGACCATACCGGCAGCTTCTTCTTCGGGGCTCAAGGCCTTGCTTTGATGCACCCCGTGCACCACAGTGCCGCTGAGTTTTTTGCACTTGCAGGAGCCGCAGGCGCCATCTTTGCAGCCGTAGGGCAGGCCGATGCCCTGGCGGATGCCTGCCGCTAGCATGGTTTCATCGGCATTGGCGCTGAAGCTGCGACCGCTGGGCTCGATGGTGATCTGGAAGGCCGCAGAGGCGGTTTCGGGGCGGCTCATGGTGTTCGGTATCCTTGGGGGTTGCACGTTTTGGGAAAGCCCCTGATTTTGCCCTCAAACCCAAGCCCCCATGGCAGTTTGTATGCCTCTCGGCCCGGCGCACTGCCGGCGCGTTTTCGTCGCCAGCGCCTGCTGATCGTTGGCTGTGGTGACGTCGGCTTGCGCGTGGCCAAAGCGCTGCCGACCCGCGTGCGGGTGTTGGCTCTGACCTCCAGCCCCGACCGCAGCGCTGAACTGCGCGCACTCGGAATCACGCCATTGCGAGGCAATCTGGACGACAGCCGCAGCCTGCAACGCCTGGCCGGCCTGGCGCACCGCGTGCTGCATTTGGCGCCGCCGCCTGGTGAAGGCTGGCAAGACCCGCGCACGCTGGCCCTGACCCGGGCGCTGCGCCGGCGCAGCCCGCCGATTGGCCTGGTCTATGGTTCGACCAGCGGCGTCTACGGGGATTGCCAGGGTGCTATTGCTACAGAAAATAGAGCACCTAACCCAGACACACCAAGGGCTAGACGTCGAATTGATGCTGAAGAGGCGGTGCGTTTCCTGGGCCGCTCCGCCGGCGTGCGCAGCAACATTCTGCGCATCCCAGGCATTTACGCGCCAGACCGCTTGGGCGGCACGCCGCGTGCCCGGCTGGAAAAAGGCACGCCGGTGCTGCGCGCAGAGGACGACGTCTACACCAACCACATCCACGCCGACGACCTGGCGCGCGCTTGCATCGCCGCCATGTGGCGCGGCTTACCGCAGCGAATTTACAACGTCAACGACGACACTGCGCTGAAAATGGGGGACTATTTCGATGTGGCGGCGGACCTTTACGGCCTGGCCCGCCCGCCCCGCATTGCCCGCGATGCGGCTGGCGGTCAGTTGCCGCTGATGCTGCTGAGCTTCATGAGCGAATCACGCCGCTTGGACAACACGCGCTTGAAGCAGGAGTTGGGCCTGCGGCTGCGCTACCCCACGGTCGAATCTGGTTTGAGAGCATGAACTTACCAACCACGCTCAGGCACAGCCCGGCGGCAGAGCGCAATGGCCAGGCCATACTGACCCGCTTAAAGCAATTGTTGCCGGCGCAGGGTCGGGCGCTGGAGATCGCCAGCGGCACGGGCCAGCATGTCGCCCTTTTCGGCGCTAATTTGCCCGGGTGGACCTGGCAGCCAAGCGACTTGAACGCCGATGATTTTCCGTCCATCAACGAGTGGTGCGCTCAGACCGGCGCCACCCAGGTGCGGCCGCCTCGCCTGCTGGATGTGCTGGCCACCCTCTGGCCTGCCGCTGGTGCGGCATTTGAGCAGCCTTTTGATGTGATTTTTTGCGCCAACATGCTGCACATTTCGCCTTGGGCCTGCTGCCACGGCCTGATGCAGGGGGCTGCACGTCACCTGGCGGCAAACGGACGACTGATCACCTATGGCCCTTATTTTGAGCGTGACGTGCCCAGTGCGCCCAGCAACCTGGCGTTTGACGGCAGTTTGCGGGAGCGTGACGCCACTTGGGGCATCCGTGACTTGCATGAGGTGGTGGCCCAAGCCGAACTCGCTGGGCTTCGCTTGGCAAGCCGTTTGGACATGCCGGCCAATAACCTCTTGCTGGTGTTTGAGCGCCAGGCCGGTTAACGCTCCGCCACGGCATCACCCCAGGGTGACATGATCTCGGTACAGCCCATGTTCATGCCGGCTTCGCGCAGCACCGCTGCCGGGCAGGCGAACGCGTAAGGAAACACGGTGCGCCGCGTTGTCACGGTGGGGAAGGCTTGCGACAGCGCGGCTAGCACCTCGGCGGGCAAGGCACCGTCGGCAATCAAGGTGGCACCGCCGCTCATGTCGATGCGCGGTTGGTGAAAGGCCTGCTCCAGGCTCAGCCCGTGGTCAAGTAGAAACGAGCTGATTTGCAGCACGGTGCCCAGAATCTTCCGACCACCCGACGCGCCAAGGGCGAATTGACGGCCATTGGCATCTTGGCCCACAACAGGGCAGTAATTGGCCAAGCAACGCTTCCCCGGACCAAGAGAGTTTGGTTTGCCGGGTTCGGGGTCGAACCACATGATGCCGTTATTCATCAGCAAGCCCGTACCGGGCGAGACGACGCGCGAACCGAAAATTGACAGCAGTGTTTGCGTCGCAGCGCACAGGTTGCCGTGGCGGTCCACGACACTGAAGTGGGTGGTGCAAGACGGTGCATGGGGCGCTTCTGCGTCGCCCATATGTTCCAACCGGTTGCGAAAGGCGGCGTCCAATGCGCGCGCATAGGCCATATAACTGTCGGCACCCGGCGCGCCAGGCTGCGGGGTCAGGCCCGGTGCCAGCATATCCAGGCAATGCCGCAGGCTGGGCCCAGCCGTCAATCCGGGTGGCGCGAACAGATGGTGACCGCGATAGGGTATGACCAGCGGGTCTACCATCTCGGCCCGGTAGGCCGCCAGGTCTGACATCGACAGGCAACCGCCCTTATCGCGCACGTCTTTCACCATGGCGCTGGCCAGGTCGCCGGTGTAGAGCGCGCTGGCGCCAAGCTCAGCAATCTGGCGCAGGGTCTGCGCCAGCACTTTTTGGTTAAGCCGCTTTTCGCTCAAGGCAGTCCAGCCGCCGATGATCGGCCATTGACCGTCTTCGAGGAACAGGCTGGCTGCATCCGGGTCGAGCGCCAGTGCCCGTGCGCTGGAGGCCATCAGCAGTGCCGAGTACCAATCGACCAGCAGCCCCTGGTCAGCCAGGCCGATCGCACTCCCCAGCAGGTCACGCCAAGGCATCCGGCCAAAGCGTTCGTGTGCCAGGGCCATGCCGGCCACCACGCCAGGCACGGCGATGGCGGTGGCGCCCTGGACGTTTCGATCACCGGTTACTGCTGGCCAGGGAAATAGATCTGACGACCGGCCGGTCCCAGACAGCGGGTAGTTCGCCGGATCAAGCGCCGCCGGCGAACGCATGCCGTAGTTGACGGTGTAGGCGCGAGCCTCGTCGGCGCGCCACACGGTCATGCAGCCGCCGCCCGCCGCGCCACTCATCCACGGCTCAACCACCCCTAGCGCAAATGATGTGGCCACCGCCGCGTCGATCGCATCACCGCCATTCTCCAGAACCCTAGCGCCAGCCTCTGCGGCAAGACGATGTTGTGAGGCGACGACGCCGCCACGGGTCGCAATCACCGTCTTACGGACGTTTTGCGAGTTCGAGAAGTTGTCGTTCATCAGACTGCGTGCGCCTTGGCGTATCGCACGATGTCGGCGTGGGTGGCGAACCAAACGTCTGGATGCGAGCGGATGTACCTGATCAGTTCCTCAAGAATCCAGATGCGCGAGCGGTAACCGCTGATGTGCGGGTGCATGGTCAGCTGAAAAAGACCCCCTTCGCTGTAGGCGCCGTCGAACTCGCGCTTGAAAATGTCAAACACATCGCTGGGTGGCGTGTAGGGCCGCAGACTCGCGAACCGGTTCATGTTGAAGTACACCGCATCATCGCGAATCCACTCCACCGGCAGTTCAACCACGCCGGTGTCCTGGCCGTCCATGAGCAATTCGTAGCAATCGACATCGGCCATCAGCGAGGAGTCGTAGATCAGGCCCATGTCCCGCGTGATCGCCAGGGTGTTTGGGCTGAAATCCCACGAAGGGGTACGGATACCCACCGGGCGCACGCCGGTGATGCGCTCCAGCGTGTCGGCCGAACGAAGCTGCAGGTCGCGCTCATCTGCCAGCGCCAGCACCGAATTGCGCTCGTGAATCCAGCCGTGGATGCCGACCTCATGGCCCTCGGCCACCACCCGGCGCTGCTCGTCCGGGTAGAGCAGCGACGTCACTGCGGGCACGTAAAAGCTTGCCGGGACATCATGACGCCGGAGAACA
>Ga0114974_10002814_pt1 | contig 13344 bp, 15 predicted proteins | sample S_130206_EF_Meta_FD_87318 | JGI IMG/M metagenome (GOLD analysis project Ga0114974, IMG submission 87318) | Freshwater microbial communities from Lake Simoncouche, Canada to study carbon cycling - S_130206_EF_MetaG | ecosystem: Environmental > Aquatic > Freshwater > Lake | place: Lake...
CTAGATAAGAAAATGCCTCCAGGTCACTTTAAGTATAATGTAGACTTACAAAGACTACCTGACGGAATGTATATCTTAACTTTAAGAACAGAAAAACAAATCCTAGACTCTAAACTATTAATCATATGAACCTAAAAGAAAAACTTGGTTTCAGCCAAGCAGAACCCGTAGTAGCACCAAACAATCGTTTCTACGATATGCTACAACAAATGCAAGCTAACCGTTGGAGAATTACTGCCATCGTATTAGGACTCTTTACTCTTATTATTGTAGGCATTAATGCTGCAGTATTTTTAGGAGCTTCTATTGGAGAAGACTGGAAAGAAATGTTACTTATTCTCTTAGGAGCATTTGTAGGTAACTTAAACAAAGTAGTTGACTACTGGTTTAATTCTGAAGACAGAGACAAAATGCTTATCGCAAAAGTTGATGAGGAAGATGACAGTCCAGAAGTTTTAGCCGCTAAATATAGTAATAAAGAAAATTAATAATAAAATTATGTCTGAAGAAAAAGAAGAAGGCGGAATGTCTAGTATTAAAAAAGCCATCATTGGTGCAATCACTACAGCAGCAACTGCAGGTGGTGCTTGGTTTGCTACTCACTTAGGTGGTGGAGAAGAACCAAAAGCAGAAGTACCAGCAACTACTAGTGCACCTGCTCCAGTAATTAACATTACTACGAACAACGAACAGAAACAACAAGCTAACAATAATGGTGGTGGTAATACCGTAATCATTAAAGAAAAAGCGGCTGCTGCTCCTGCGGAGTCTAAACCAGCTAAACAAGAAAAACAAGCTGATGAGGATCCTTGGTAGTATATTAATAATCTTATTTGTTATCGGTTGTGGTTCTATGAAGACCACAACTGAGAACGAAGTTATAGAGAAGAAAGACATCTCTAGCGTGTCTGGATACACCGACTCTATTAAAAAGAACGTACAGGTAATTAGTATGGATATGACTAAGGTCTTAGCTATGTATCCTTCTTTACAAGAGAAGAATGTAGGCTTAGGTTTTGGTGAGTCTGTCCTTGACTACTTGGATGAAACTAATAGATTTATTTTTACTGAAGAGAAGGGTGACATCAAGCAAAGAATGGTGGCTCAATTCAAAGCATCTAAGAAAGGAGTCTTTGAAGAACCTATTGATGGTAAAGGTAAAGTTAAAGCTGCACACTATTTTGTTTACGTTACAGTTGCTGATTTTGCAGTAGACGAAGACGAGACAGTAGAAGGTGCTAAAGCCAAAGTTGTTGTAACTACTTTTATCAGACTTCAAGTAAGATTTGTAGATGCAAAAACAGGTCAAATCTATATTGGTTCAGGAGAAGGAGAATCCACTAAAACTGGAGAATCTTTTCTTAAATCATTAGACGGAATGAAATTTTCACAAAGCACTGTAGGTAAGGCTACTCGTAAATCACTTGAAACAGCTTGTACTAAAGTGATTGAAAACCTTATTAAAAACGGTGTCTATAAAAAGTAACATATTATTTTTATTATGCATGATAGGACTGAGTTTAAAAGCTCAGTCTTTTATGTATAGTTACACTGACCCGTGTACGAAGGAATTAAAGTTTATAAGTGCAGACATGTCTACACCTATAGTTATCTCGTACTACGGACAAGTAAAAGCATTTAGTTACACAGAATTACAAGATGGTACGTTTGACGCTTGGTTAAACTATACCTACACAAACTTTAGAACAACTGCACCTTGCCAAGGTGTATTTACCACAACAACAACTACAACATCCACTAACACAGTTATGGGACTAGTAAACAGTGTAATGACTCTAAACTCACTAACAAGTTTAGATTTATCTTCCACTACTTCCTCATTGGGTTCAAGTACCTCAGTAGGTGCTACAACTTCAACAGGAACTGGCGGAGTAAGTAGTAAACCTAAAGATGAAAAATCGAACGACAAGGCTAGTAGCAATGGAGATAACAATTCTACTAGTGACGCTGGGAGTACTTCTAGTTCAGGTGACAAACCATCTGGAGAAGGATCCGTTGGGTCGTCGTCGGAAAAGAAAGAAGTAACTACAGAGGGGTCGTCTAGTTCTTCAAGTAGTTCTAGTTCTTCAAGTTCTTCAAGTGGTTCTTCAGGTTCTGGAAGTAAGGGAGGAAATAGCGGTTCCGTTACTGAAAAAAAAGAAGAGAAAGCTCCTGACAAAGTAGAGGAACAAAAAACAGAACAACAAAAGGCAAGTGGAGGAACTTCGGCCAAAGCAGCAGCTAAAGCTAAAGTAGAAACTCAAAAACCAGCTATCCTAGTAACAGGAGATATAGTAGGAATACAAACAGCAAAGTCTAGTTCACAAGACGCAAGGGCTACAATGTCTTTTACTAGGGTTAAGGGTGATGGCACATCTTCTTTTGGACTAGCGACTGACTATACAGTCAATGCTCACATAGGAAACGTAAGCTTATTAAAATCTTGGATAGGCGAGAATAAAAACAAAAACAAACACATTAACGTAGTATCAACTGGACTTGGGTTTATGCCTAAGTCTTTTACCTCGTCCCTATTATTTGTTAGGGTAAACTCAGTTAAAAATTTTACAGCACTTTACGGAGTGTCTGGAACTTACGGTAAACTATTCGAAGAGCAATTAATCTCAACTATGATTATAGGAGGTTTCATGTACAAAGGGAACCTAACAAAGAGTATAGATGCTACTATTATTATGGCAAGTGTCTACGCTCCTTATACTAAATACTACACAGAGTCTATACTCAAATCAAAACCTATTATTGTTCCTTTCTTAAACTTAAATTACTCTATGACTAAAACTTTCAAGTTTGGCTTGACTGCTGGAGGAACTTACATAGCAAACCAAGACGTAGTGAATTATCAGATCTTATTAGGAGGTAAGCTTAAGATATGAGATGGATAATTGTTTTTGGCTTTATTACAGCCTCTCTGACAGCACAGTTTAATTATTCTGGGTATCTTTATAACGCAAATGGTTCTGGTGCAGCAAACGTTGCTATTCAGCTTTACAGAAGAACCAACTCTACTATTACAGGATTTACTTCTCAAAATAATTATAACGGACATTCTTATTATCGTTCTACAGGTTCCGCAGTATGGACAACAGCTAGAACTAACTGTTCTAATATGGGTGGACACCTTGTTACAATTACGACCTCAGGAGAACAAAACTTTTTATACGCTTTGTGGCCTTCTGGCTGGATTGGACTTACGGATGAAGTAACAGAAGGAACTTGGAGATGGGTAACAGGAGAAACTTACTCGTATTCTAATTGGAACAATGGAGAACCTAATAATTCTGGTAACGAAGATTATGTACAATTTGTTTCGAATGGTAAATGGAACGACTTAAACAACGGCAGTAGTTTGCCTTACGTACTAGAGTTTGAATATTTGGTAACTACTTCTTCTTGGGCTCTCTATAAAACTATTTATACAAACTCAGCAGGTTACTATTCTATTTCTGAAGCCTACGATCCTTCTAAAGAATACTACATTCAAATAAGTGCCCCAACAAGAATTCAAGCATATACCACTTCAGATATTCAAGGGGTATCTAATATTATACTAGGAAAGACCACTAAAAATGGTTTAACCTTTCACATGTATGATGTAAACGAAGATAAAGTAATATCTGTAGCAGACAAGTACTACGTGGCTGCAAGAAAGTCTGGAATATTTTCTCGATGGAGAACTGCTCCTGATGTCCGTATTTTTTCTACGGCAGAGTACAATGCTATTAAAGCAGCTACAACTAACGTAAGAGCAACGTATCCCGGAGTCACTTCGTATACAACATCAACTTTAACAAGTGGACAAACATTAAATTTATATCTTATAGCCCCTGGCTATGCTGGACAAGTAACCTATTAATATGAAAACTATAATCACCCTCATCTTCCTTATGGCTGCGAGCCTTCAAGGACAATCCTACAGAGTAGACTCAGTAACATCTAGTGCTAAAATGACGGAGATAGCAGGCCGACCAGTCACCTTTGGAGCCAAAGTTACTGTAGAACAATTAATTGCAGATAAGTTTAATTTGTCTGACACAGGAAAGTTAGTACTAGTTAATATTAACTCTATTGAAATGCCTGAGCAACTGATTAACATTATTGGATTACAATTTCTTCAGCGAGACTATGTTGTGACAGTGCAGGTGACGAGCCAAGGACTGAGCCAGATAGTGAGCGCAAAAAAGAGAGTTTATGTTAGTGCAATGTTCTTGACTGTAGAACAAATTCCTCACAATAAGAAAGCCTATTCAAAGGCTTTAGAAAAAGCTTTAGCACTAGCTGTTGCTAAATTGAAATAACACACTCCTTCCAGAAAAATAAAATCGTTAGATTTTGTACCGTTGGAGACTTATTTTATGCAGCAGTTTTAACCAAATGAGTTTCCTCAAGTCCTTGTTGTGTCCACTTATTGCCTGACAATCTAGGTCAGGTCAAGGCACTGCATTTTTTGTCGTTAAACGTTTTGACACTATCGGAGAAACCTCTTTTCACTTTTAAAGTTACTCATACATCCGACTTCTGACCTGCTATCTACTTTACGCCCTCACAGGTGATCGTTTTGAAACGGTGTCGCTGCAAATATAGAAAGAAAAATTAAATGGAGCAATAAATTATTCTCCGGCAGCTCTCTGATTTGAGAATAAATCAGACGATTGTGAGGGCACGTTCTCTGTTAAAAGGGTATCTACTGCTTGGAACGCAAATTCATAAAATAGCTTATCCTTGTATTCTTTACCCTTTATATATCTTCGAAAAGACTTATAAAGATTTTTGCTAAATCCTTCTATATCACCAGTTAAGTTAACATTGCTGTCTCTTAGTTCTTCAGCGATGAACTCTAACAACTCTTGTTTTTTAGGAATAGGTATTTTGGACATACAAACCTTTGATACAAATATAGTTTTATTTGAAAATTTATCCATTCATTTCTCAAGTTAATTTACTTTTAACTTGGAGAATTATAACTTTTAACTTGACTTTTTTTATTAGGATAGTATATTTGTTTAAAACCAACCCAATGAAAGTCGCAAGAAAATACGAACAAGGAGTGGAACTGCATCAATCTTATATTGATATACTGACCAGATTAGCTGGTTATAGGTTATCTGATTTATACACGAGTATACTTGGATATAGTTCTTATTTCGGCACTATTAACAAAGAAATTAAAGACGAGTTAGCAGTTAAAAACAATACCTCTTCTCAAGTAATAGCAAATGCTATAACCAAACTTAGAAAGTTAGGATTACTTGAAAAAAACATTATTAACAAAAAACTAGCTTTGGTTTCAAAAGAAAACGCTTCTATAACTTTGTTACTAAGTACTATTAAACAAACTCCAACAGAAAAACAAGTAACTAATGTCTCGAATTAATCAAGAAACAAATGTAGTACTTGAGTATAAATCTTATGGGTTATATTCTGAAGTAGCTCGTAAGATTGGATGTTCTTTAGATCATGTAGATGTAGTTTATAGTTGGTATTTACATACCACATTAAATGAAATGTTAGCAGGAGATAATGTGCAAGTCTATTTAAAAGGACTAGGTACTATTAAGATTGATTTTGGTAGAGGACTAATTTATTTAAAAGGATACTTAAATCAATTAGAAAATAGAGTAGGTGCTTACATAGAAAATAACAGACCTAGCTATCTTAAATTAAGTTTTTTAATAACTCGTCATAGAATGCTAAAAGAAACTATAGAATCTATGAAAAGAAGAATTGTTAAATTCAAAGAGATAGGAGCAATTAAAGAAGCTGGGTATATGAACAAACTAACTAGATTAGAACAATTAGAAAACCGACTAGAAACTATATATGAATCCATTCAAAGAATACCTGAGTATGAGCAAAAAAGGACTGCAGAATGCAGACAAAGTGCTTCACGGAGTGACGAACAAGGTAGCGAACTCTTTCAGACTTTTGAGCCATGACAAACAAGCTGTTATTGCCGAAAGGATGGAAATATGTCTCCAGTGTCCTTATAACTCAAGAACTGCTAGAGAGTCTGTTGAATATGCAGAACTTACAGGCAAGCACTACGACACATCCCGTCCAGAAGATCACTGTTCGTTTTGTGGCTGCATCCTCGACTTCAAAACTGCATCCCTTTCTTCAGATTGCGGTATAGCAGATTGGAACGAAGAAAACCCAGACAAACAATTAACTTTAAAATGGACTGAATACAAATCCAAATAATATGAAACATACAACACAAACCAAACAAGTTAAAACCATCACTAATGGATGTGGTGGTAACAAAGGCACTAAATGTGGAGTGGAACTTTACATTATGCCTCATGATGGTATCATCAACATAGCGAAAGCTATTAAAAAGTAATTAGACAATGGAAACCAACCAACCAACCAAGTCTGACCGTAGAGAACCTGTAGAACCGCCAAAAACTTTTCAAGACGATTTATTCGCAACTATGAAAATCTTTTGGAAGGCAGGTTACTCTTACGGCAAGACTGGTAATAACGAAGACTTCTACGCAAGAACCTTAGAAGACTTTATGAATTTACCCTATCAAGAATTTTTAAAAAAATATGGCAACTAAAAAACAAACATATGTATCTGCTGAGTTAGAATGGGCTGAGTCCAAACTACAAGAGTGGCGTGCTTATATTGACAAAAATCCAATAGCTGAGCTAAAGGATAGAATCGAGTGGAAGCCAACAGCTAAAGGAGGAAGTATGCCTATGGTAATTGCCTCTATTGAATCACAAATTAAATCTCTAAGAGATACTATGAAAGAGTATCTTTTACTTTTAGAAACAGTAGATAATCTTCGTGAGAAAGAGCAACAGAAAACAGTAGCTCGTGGTTCTCAAGAAGTTAATGGTCTTATGAAAAAATTCATGTAATGTATAACCTAGATAGTGCAGAATTCTTAATCAACATGAAAAGTATTCCGGAGGATGAAACTTCTGCGGAGTACGATTCATTTTGGGAAAATGAGTACAAAAAGATTACTGAAGGTGTAACTATCAATGGGTTTTACTTTTCTCCATTTATCTATTGGCATCTTAATTACGGAGCACTTTATAAAGATGAACTAGTAAATAAGCGTAAGGTTCGTCGATTAGGTAAACCTCAATTATGGGATAGCTATCTTCAAATTGATGATGCTATTGGTAAAGCAGAGAGTCACGAGGATGGAATGAAAGGACTAGTAATAGTAGGATCTCGTCGTATCTCTAAAACTATCATTACCTCTTCTTACATGGCACACAAAGCCGTAACTCAGTTTGGTAGTGACAATCTTATCTCTGCATTAAATCAACCCGATTTAAGCAACACAACTCAAGCGGTAGATTTGATTCTTCAGAATCTTCCTAAATACCTTAGATTCTTGCGTATTGAGGATGACTGGAAACGTCAAGTTACTTTAGGATTCAAAGACAAAACCACTAATAAACGTAATGCATTCTCACGCATACACGTAAGAAACTTTGACGAAGGAAATAACACAGAGGCCGCAGCAGGTCTTACACTCTCTTCTTTTATGTTAGAAGAAGCAGGAAAAGGAAACATGCTTAACTGTTTGTCGGCTACTATTCCTTGTTTTGACTCAGAGTATGGATGGCGTTGTTCTCCCATCGTTATTGGGACTTCGGGAGATATGACTAAAGCTTCTGACTTAGAAGAACTTTTTAATAACCCTGAAGCTTATAACTTTCTTCCTGTTCAGACTAACGAAACAGGTAAGTCTTATGGTCTTTTTATTCCAGGTACAAAGTCTTTGAAAGTACCTAGAAACGATCAACCTCTAGGTTTATATTTAAGTAAAGAAGAATCTTCTGAATTAGACAATATTACTATTTGGGTAAGTGATGAAGAAAAAGGAAGAGAAATGATTCTTAAAAATCGTGAGAACGTAAAGAAAGCATCAGGACTTGAAGCTTACCTTAAAGAGGTAATGTACTATCCTTTAAATCATGAAGAGTGTTTTATGGAAATGTCACAAAACATTTTTCCAGTAGACATTTTACAAGAACAACTTCAGAAACTAGTTAACAATGATATCAAAGGAGACAACGTAGAACTTGTTTTAAAACAAGATGGAAAAGTAATGCATAAGTTTACTGATAAAAAACCTGTAGTTAACTTTCCTATTAAACCAGCAGATGATACTGAAGGATGTGTAGTTATTTGGGAATACCCAATAGCAGATGCTCCTTATGGACTTTACACGGCTGGAACTGACCCATACAAACAATCTCAAGCACATTACTCTACTTCTTTAGGAGCAACTTATATATACAAACGAGTACATAATCTTTCAGGAGAAGGGTGGCAGAATATGCCGGTAGCTTGTTATGTAGGTCGTCCTAGAAAAATTGATCAATGGTACGAAACTACCAAATTACTTTTGATGTATTATAACGCCAAGTCTCTTTGTGAGAATATGGATTATGGTTTTATCCAACATTGTGTAGAAAAAAATATAGGTCCAAAAGTATTAGAAAGAACTCCTTCTTTTCTTACAGACATTCATCCAAACTCTATGGTTAATCGTGATTACGGAATTCACATGACTAGAGAAATTAAATCACATTTATTAGGTTTAATTATTGAATATCTAACAGAAGAAATTGATGTAGAGCGAGATGATGCTGGAACTATAACAAAAGCAAGACTAGGCGTATCTCGAATTTTAGATCCTCTTTTATTAAAAGAATTGCTAAAATTTACACCAAAATTGAATGTTGACCGTATTATTGCATTTGGTTTGACATTGGCTATGTCAAGGACACTTTATAACAAAGTATCAGTTCATAGTAATAGTGAAGATGATCGTATTAAAGAATACTTTAAGAGCCGCAAACCTTACTCACCTTTTAGCCACGTAAATAACTCACCATTTAGATTATAATAATTATGATTATAGAAGTCCTTAAAGAGTACCATGATCCGCTGAATCATTCGTATTTTTATCCGCAACAGTTTACAACTCGAAAAGAAAAAGAAAAAGAATCTTTTGTCAAATCGACTATGGATTATTTTGCAAATATTGCATTTGCTCAATATAAACAAAATGTCAAATACAGAAAAAATTATCGTCTGTATAATGGAGAATTTAATTTCCAAGACTATGTCAATCAACCTGAGTATAAAGATATTATTGATTACTTAGCTGATGTTCCTGATCAAGAGCCAGATGTTCCGCAATATCTTAAACACTATTCAATAGTAAATCCTCCTATTAATCAACTTAAAGGGGAGTTAATTAATCGTCCTCATCGTTACAAGGTTAAAGCAGTAGATGATGATGCTGTAGATGAGACTATTGATTATAGGACTAATTTACTTAAAGATCATTTTATGAATCAACTCCGTGCAAATATCAATGGAGAACAAGTAGATCCTGAAGTATTGGCTCAACAAGAACAAGAAATTCAAGATAAAATCTTAGATTACACTTCTTTAGGAGAAGAATGGGGAAACAAAACATTAAATGCACTCAAGTATCATTTTAATTTTAAAGAAAAATCTCAGCAGTCTTTCTTAGATTTTTTAATAACCGGTCAAGAGTTTCACCATTTTTATCCTGATAATTCTCGCATAGGATTTAACTACAAAGTAGAGAATCCATCTAACGTATGGTATTTAGCAAATCGTAACGCTATCTACACATCAGATTGTTGGGCATTAGGATTAATTGAAGTTCTTTCTATGACGGAAATTGTTGATAGATATAATTTAACTGCAGAAGAAATTGAACATCTTAATGTAAAATCTGTACAAAATTTACGAAACAATGAATATTCTCCAATGTCTCCTGCTCTTCCAAATCCTAACGATCCTCTGTGGCAGTTAACATTTGAGAACGTAGGTGACTTTGCTAATGGAGGTATTGACCATAATGTATTTTCTTTTAACTCTCAGCACGCTTTTACAGTAGTTACTTGTTATTGGCAGTCTAAGAAAAGAATTTTCAAACGTACTTACTTGGATGAACAAGGATTCCAACAAGAGATGTTTGTAAATGAGGACTATGCCTTTGATAAAAAAATGGGTGATGTTAAACTCGAAGAGTTATGGATTAACGAATGGTGGAGAGGTATTAAAATTGGAGCTGATATTTATATTAACTTTGAACCTCTTGAATATATTCAAACGCCTCCTATTGTAGGAATAGTTAACACAGCACGTAATACTCAAGGTAAATCTTTCTTAGATCTTATTAAGCCTTATCAAATTCTTTATAACATTTGTATGAACCAATTGTGGGAATTACTTGAAAAAGAAATTGGTGTAGTGTTCTTAGGTGATTTAAAAGTTGTGCCTAAGAAAGACTCTCAAGATCCAATCGAGATGATGCTATGGAATGCCAAGAATAGAGGAGCATTATTTATTGATACCTCAATTGAGAATACAGGAGGTGCTGTTCAATTTAATCAAATGTCTCGTGTTGATTTAAGTCGTAGTGCAGAGATTCAAACTCGTATTCAATTAGCACAACTTATCCGTAACGAAGCTTATGAGTTAATAGGAGTTAGTCGTCAGCGTTTAGGAGGAAATACTCCTTCTGAAACAGCAACTGCTAATAACAATGCAATAGTACAATCTTTTGCTCAAACTGAAACTTGGTTTGCTTGGCATGACGTAGTTCTTCAAAAAACTTATCAAACAATATTAGATGTTGCTCAATACATTGAACTTCAGAAACCTAGTTCTACTTTAAATTATCTTAATTCAGAGTTAGAGACTGTATTTCTTAAAATAAGTAAGAATGAATTACTTCATGAATTCTTTGTGTTTGTTTCTTCTTACGCAGAAGATAAAGTAACTCTTGATCAATTAAAACAATTGGCTCAACCTGCTATGCAAAATGGTGCAGAGTTAATAGAGATGCTTGATTTGTTTACTGCTTCTTCTGAAAGAAGTTTACGTAAAACATTAGCTGATGTTCAAAAACGTAAAGAATCTGCAGAACAGCAACAGCAGCAATTAAAACAACAGGAATTACAACAACAACAAGAACAGTTCCAACAAAAACTTCAATCAGATATGATGCAAGCTCAAGAGGATGCAAGACGTGAAGATACTAATAAAGAACTTGATCGTCAGAATCGCTTAGAAGTTGAGAAACTACGAGGTATTGCTAATGAAGGTTCATTTAATCCAGAATCAGATACTACTGACTTGTTAATTAAACAAACATCTTTGTCTCAACAAATTTCTAAAGATAACTTTGAACAGTCACAAAAAACAAAACAAGCTTCTTTTAAACAACGTGAATTAGATCTTAAAGAAAAAGACATTGACACTAAGTTAAAAATTGCACAAACGAACAAAAACCAATACGACAAAAAGAAATAATTAAGAGCCGTGTTTACTTTAACTATAATAATCACGGCCTTTTTTAACTTGTTGCGTTAATTTTTTAATATATTACTTTTGAACCTAACCAAACCAACCAATATGAATACTAATGAAAACCCATTAGAGAATCTAGAGTTCTTTGAAACATTCTCCAGTGACGATCCGATTGATGCATCACCTCAATACGATCCTAACAAAAACATTGCTCCGGACATTATGGCTCCAGACGGGACTATTAAAGACCCTATCTTAGATCCTGACGAAGACGAAGATGACTTACCTGAGTTACCAACTCAAACTTCTAAGCAAAAAACACCTCCACCAGTTGATCCTTTAGAGGACGACGAAGAAGATGAACCTGAAGAAAAACAATCTACAGGATTAGAAGATGAAGATGATACTGAAGATATTAATTACTTCGAAGTTTTTGGAAAAGGATTAGTAAAAGCAGGATTACTAGATGCAGAAGATGCTGATAATCAAGAATGGACCGAAGAAAGCTTTTTAGGTAAGATGAGTGAAACCATCGAGAAAAGAGCTTGGGACACGCTTGAGGAATTAGCTACGGAAACTTACGGAGAAGCCGGAGTAAAACTAGTTGAAGATATTTTCATCAACAAAGTTCCTATCCAACAATATTTACAAATGTTCAACAATGAACAAATTGTAGAAAATGTTGATTTAAATAATGAAATGAATCAAGAAAGAGTGGTTCGTCTTTATTTAGCTAAAACAGGAATGGACGAAGATGAGATTGAAGATCAACTTACTTTTGCTAAAGATAATGATAGACTTGGTTCTTATGCCAAAAAATACCATGGCAAACTAGTTGAACGTATGCAACAAGAAAGAAATAGTCTTGCGCAAGAAAATGCTCAAAAAGTACAACAGGCCCAAGAAAAAGAACAACAACGTCAACAACAATACGCTAGTGTTCTTGAAGAGTCTATCCAAAAAGGAGAGATTGAAGGATACCCAATCAATAAAAACACTGCAAGTGATTTATTTGATTTTGTTCTTTCTAAACCTCACGTTCTTCCAAACGGTCAACGTATTACCGACTTTGAATTTAAGTTGGCTACAATGAGACAAGAGAATCCTTCTAAATTTTTAGCAATTGCAAGACTTGTTCAAAATGATCTAGACTTAACTCCAATAAAAAGAAAAGGAGTTTCGGAAGAAACTAATTCTATCTTTAATGATTTGAAAACAAAAACAAAAAAATCTACCAAGAGTCCAAAATCTGAACAAGATGTTTTCTCAAGGTACTTTAAATAAAAAATACAAAATACCAAAAACTAAAATACGACTATGCCAAATTTAAGTATGCCTAGGGTCAACGGTAAAGTTATAGCTAACTCCCACATGACCAGTTCTTACTATTCTAAGAATGGTTTGAACAAACTTACAGAAAAGAACTTCGTGGAAACGATGTTAAAAACTAAGCCTGATCAGTACGACAAAATGATGATTCGTTTATTTACAGACACTCGTTTGTATTCTAACGATTTGATTGATCTTGTAATGAAGTCAGGTAAACCATTTATGGTTAACGACCCGAATGGTGTTTTCACCTACAAAATCAAAAAACGTGCTGAATTGCCAAAGGTAATTGCAACTTATGCTGCTAGTTCTACTAGTGCTATTGGTTCTAAACCTGGTATTGACGGACAAGAATTTGATGTTGTATTTGACAAACAAGCTTTTACTGTTAATGACATTATCACTGCTCATCGTTATGAGCAAGAGACTCAAATCCAAATCGTAGCTGAGTCTGAGCGTTTCCAAAATGGTTTCAGATACCGTTGCCGTGCTGCTGGTTCAACTGCTGCTGATTTTGTTAATACAAGATTCCTTGTAGTAGGAGTTGAGTATTTCAAAGTAGGTAACGTATTGGGTGAGTACACTACCAGTTTTTCTGGTCTTGGCTTATTCGATGGTAACTTGGAAGTTATGGCTGATGTTCTTAACCAATATGGTGTAGAGCACAC
>Ga0114974_10002815_pt1 | contig 13342 bp, 15 predicted proteins | sample S_130206_EF_Meta_FD_87318 | JGI IMG/M metagenome (GOLD analysis project Ga0114974, IMG submission 87318) | Freshwater microbial communities from Lake Simoncouche, Canada to study carbon cycling - S_130206_EF_MetaG | ecosystem: Environmental > Aquatic > Freshwater > Lake | place: Lake...
AGTTGGGGGAAGACAAATGCCCGACTCCTGCTGGGCACGACCAAAAGAAGGACCTCACCGAGCGTGTCTTCAAATCTCTCGCCAAACTCCGGGGCGAGCACTGCGGACGAGACAAGACCCTCGGCACTAAACAATTCAGCATATTCAATAACCATGCGTTTATCCCGCTTGAAACTCACTTGGAGCTTTTTGAAGTCCTCAGAGTTTGCCGGCCTGGCCTTGGCTTCAAACGCCGGCCACTGCAAGTTTAAGGGGCCCCAATTTTTCCGGTTAAACGCCACAAGTTGGGTGCCGTCCCAGCGGCCCGCAACCCTGACGGTGCGCTGCGCATTTTCAACGGGCGAGAAGACGGGGGCGCCCATAAACTTGGCATCCAGCCAGACTCGGAATTCGGGTTCGGCCGCCAGCCCTTGCCCGACAGTAAGAAGAAAGAAGAACACCCAAGCCGCTTGCCTTCCGAGCAGGGCCGCGAAATGCTGGGGGGCATGATCACCTTTCTGGAAGGCATTCTGGTCGAGGCGTACCCCACCCACGTGGTTTTGAATGTGCATGGGGTGGGTTACCATGTTTCCATTCCACTCTCCAGCTATGACCGACTTCCGGCGCCGGGCTCGAAGTTTCATATCTTAACGCATCTTCAAATCCGCGAGGACGCCCACGTGCTTTTCGGCTTTGCGACCACCCCGGAACGCGACCTGTTTCGGCTGCTCATCCATCACGTTTCGGGGATTGGCCCAAAGACGGCGCTGGACGTTTTGAGCGGCGTATCTGTGATGAGCTTCAAGGCGGCGGTTGTCGCCGGGGATACCAAATCCCTCTCGCAGGTGAAGGGGATTGGGAAAAAGACGGCAGAGCGCATTATTGTGGAACTGAAGGACAAAGTGGGAGTGGCCGCAGCCTGGGAGGCAGCCTCCGCAACGCACGCGCCGGCCCCGCGCGAGATGGAAATGAACGATGCGATGCTCGCGCTCATCGCCCTTGGATACAAACAGGTGGACGCCCACAAAGCCATCAAGGCAGTCACCGAGGGTCGGCCCGTCGAGGAAATACCCTCCGACGAATTGCTGCGCGAAGCCCTCAAACGCCTCGCCTGATGAGGGAGACCAAAGCTCCCCTGGAATGCCTTCAGGCAGCGCTTCCAAAGGCCGGTCTGTTTGCGGGAAAAACGTGGCGTTTTTCACCCCAGCCTTTCCCTCTTTCGGAAGAACTCCATGCAGATCTGCTCTCGCTTGGAGAACGGCTCTGGGCCTTCCAAAAGGCGTGCAACGACCTCTATTCGCTGTCGGCTTCGGGCCGCCAACCCGCGTGGATCGCCGAATTGTTGGACCGGGGAAAACCTGCGGATTTGGTGGCGTTCAGCCGTGAAAAGGCTTTCCGAAACCAGGTTCCTCAGGTCCTGCGACCCGATATTATTCTGACTGAAACCGGCTTTGTATTAAGCGAATTGGACTCCATTCCCGGGGGGATCGGCCTGACAGCGTGGCTCAACGCGACTTACTCGGAAGCGGGAGTCGAGGTTCTTGGCGGCGGCTCCGGGATGCTGGATGGGTTCGGAGGCATTGCGCCGGGCGGCGATATCTTGGTCTCCCACGAAGCCGAGACCTACCGCCCTGAAATGGAATGGGTCGCGGAACGCACGGGCCACCGTGTTTGTGACGCGGAGGGCTATGGCGCACGCACGGACAAGCGCCGCGAAGTCTACCGTTTTTTTGAACTCTTCGACCTTAAAAACATCCCCGCAGTGGACGAACTACAGGCCGCTGCGCTCCAAGGCGACGTCAATGTGACCCCGCCCTTCAAACCATGTTTGGAAGAAAAGCTCTGGTTTGCCCTATTTTGGATGCGACCACTGCGCAACTATTGGAGGCGGGCCCTCTCGGACCGAAATTTTCTGGCTCTCCAAAAAGTCATCCCAAAGTCGTGGGTCATGGACCCCCAACCCCTTCCGCCACACGCGGAACTCCCGGGTCTGAGCATTCATGATTTCGAGGAATTGGGCGATTTCAGCCAAAAGGAACGGGAATTGGTAATCAAAGTGAGTGGCTTTTCAGAACTCGCCTGGGGCGCCCGCAGTGTGGTGATTGGGTCTGACGAACCGCAGAGCTCCTGGAAAAACGCCGTCTCCAACGCCCTCAAGTCTTTCCCAACCCAACCTTATCTATTGCAGCGCTTTCACAAGGCCCGCGTGTTTGAGCATACAGTCTACGACCCGGTGACGGGCGACGTGCGGCCCTTCCCCTGCCGCGTCAGACTGTGCCCCTATTATTTCGCACCCCAGAACCAGCCCAAACTCGCGGGGGCGCTGGCCACGCTCTGCCCGCCCGACAAAAAAATTCTGCACGGCATGAAAGACGCCGTCCTCGTGCCAGCAGGCGTTGAATCCGCCGGCTAGACGAGGGAGCGACTCCAGCTAAACTCACACGCAGTGCACTCCACCTCTAGCATCCTTATCCACGCGCCGCGCGAAAAGATTTTCGAAACGGTTAGCCAACTGCTGCAGTGGCCTGAATTGCTTCCCCACTACCGCTTTGTGCGCGCGCAGGCAGGGCATCCTTTCGTTCGTGAGGGCTGGTTGGGGCTCCACATGTCTGCCGTGGGCGGTTGGTTTCCTGTGGCCTGGAAAGCCATGTTTCGCGCGGACTCGGCAAAGCTGGAGCTTCACTTCGAACATGTAGCCGCCTTCACAAAGGGGATGCAGGTTGTTTGGACACTCACCCAGACACCGGAGGGAACCTTTGTGGAAATTCTTCATAAAATGAGCTTTAGAGTTAAAGGCCTGGGCTTTCTGATCGAACCGCTGCTGCAACACGGGTTCATCGAACCCGTAGCCAGGAAAACGCTGGCCACCTTCAAGGCGCTTCTGGAGGCACGTCCATGAGCCGCACTGGATGCCAAAAGAACCGCAGGGCTGTCATCACGGGGCTCGGTCCAATCACAGCGGTGGGGATCGGCAAAGCCGCTCTTTGGAGCGCATTGCTTGAAGGACGCAGCGGAATCCGCCCTGTGAGCTTTTTTGACGCGGCGCCTTACCACGCCAAAAACTCGGCGGAAATTCGCGACTGGAACCCGAAGGACTTTTTCCAGCCGCATCGTCTCAAACGGCTCGACCGTTATGCTCAGTTTTCGGTGGCTTCAGCACTGCTGGCGCTCGAGGACTCAGGGCTGCCTTGGAGCGCACAAAAGCCCCAAGACCGCGTTGGAGTTTCTTTTGGAACGGCCTTGGGCGGGATTGCCAATGCGGAGAAGGAGCACGCCGCGTTTCTTTCTGGCGGTCCGAAAGCCGTCACTCAAACTCTGGCCCTGACGGTTTTTGGAGGGTCGGCGCATTCCAATATCGCGATGGAATGCGGTTTCCGCGGCCCCGGCACGACAAACTCCAACTCGTGTTCCAGCGGTGTGGTTGCGGTTGCCGACGCTTTGCGTTTCATTCGGGAAGATCGCGCGGACGTGGTGATTGCCGGAGGCGCCGAAGCGCCGTTGTGCCCTTTGACGTTTGGGGCGTTTGACTTCATCAAGACGATGAGCCGTTGGAACGGTTCCCCTCCAGAGTTTGCCTGCCGGCCATTTGATCTTTCCAGGCAGGGTTTTGTAATGGGGGAAGGGGCTGCAAGCCTCGTGATCGAAGAGTACGAGCATGCGCTCAGACGCGGCGCCCACATTTATGCGGAGGTTTTGGGTTGGGGGTTGAGCAACGAAGCCTACCACATGACCTCCCCCCTGCCCGGCGGCGCGTCGGTGATTCGTTGCATGAACGAGACGCTTGAAGATGCCGCCATCACTCCGGCGCAGGTAGACTACGTCAATGCCCATGCAAGCGGCACGCAAATGAACGACTCCAACGAATCCGCCTGCATCAGCGCTGTGTTCGGTTCAGCGCCGCCGCCAATCAGCGGGACGAAGGCCATCACGGGACATCCATTGGGCGCAACGGCGGCCATTGAAACCGTTCTTTGCGCGCTCGCTATCCAACATCAAATTCTGCCTCCGACGCTGCATTTTGCGACACCCGACCCCGCCTGTCCTCTGGATATCGTGCCCAATGTGGCGCGGCCAGCGAAGATTCGGTACGTCCTCAACAATGCTTTTGGGTTCGGCGGCATCAATGCCTGCATCGCCCTTGGCGCCCCCTCGTGAGGCTGCGCAGCGGAGACGTTGCTTCCGAAAAACAACCAAGAGAACGCGCGTGCCGCGGCTTTTCTTTCTACTCCCACCCGTTACATTACCGCAATGCTTCACAAACCTGAGAGTGCTCTGATTATTGTCGGACACGGTTCGACCGTGAACCCGGATTCCAGCGCCCCGACCTTTGACCATGCCGAAGCGATCCAGCGGAAGGGCACATTCAGAGAGGTGCACTGCGCGTTTTGGAAAGAAGAGCCCAGCCTCAGGCAGGTCCTCCATATGGTTGACAGCGAGGACGTCTACATTGTTCCGAACTTCATCAGCGAGGGCTATTTCACCCGGACCGTCATTCCCCGGGAACTGGAGCTTTCAGGGCCACTTACCCTCCAGGATGGACGCCGGCTCAAATACTGCGAACCGGTAGGAAACCACGAGCGGATGTGCGAGCTACTTTTAAAGCGGGCGGCTGAAGTCGCTCCCGGGGTCCCGACAAAGGAATGCAGCCTTCTGATTGTCGGCCATGGGACCAATCTCAACGACAACTCCGCCTTCGCGGCCAAACGTGAAGTGGACCGGATTCGCGAAACAGGCCTCTATGGGGAGGTGTTTAACACATACATGGAGGAGGCGCCCCTCGTGAACGAATGGGACTCCTACACGACCTGCCCCAATGTGGTTGTCGTTCCGTTTTTCATCGCCGATGGGCTGCATTCCTACCAGGACATCCCCGTCCTGCTGGGAATCGAGCAGGACACGGGCCTTGCCGCCAGCCAGCGAGACATCTTCCGCCAGAATCCTTATCACCTCAGAGGCAGAACGCTTTACTACGCGAGTGCGATAGGAACCGAGCCGCTTTTCGGAGAGCTCATTCTGGATCAAGCGGCCCTCTTCGACCTCCAGCACTCCAACGCCACCCCTCCGCTTGAAACGTAATCTTACCCAAGCCCTGGAATCCTGGATCGCCGCAGGGTTCCGCTCAATCGGGCAAATCAGGATCAACCCTCAACAGGACGGCAGCTATGAACTGCACCACACTGAGGATACCGACCGCGAAGACCTGCAACTGCATACCGCCGTTGAAGACTCTCGTACCCTGTCTTTTTTTGACGATGCGAATGTGTACCGCCCGCTAAAAACGGCGCCTACGCTCCGGCATGGTTGGCGGCTTCACGTGCGCGACACGCGCGAACTTCGCACCGCGCTCGACCATTTTTATCCAGCGATGACGGCCCTCTGGCTCAGTCATTTGGACGGCAAGCTTCCTTCGGTGCCCCTGCGTGAAACGCTTGGCAGGCAGACGGGAATGTATGCCGCGACCAAGCGCCTGCTGGACGATGAGGGTCAGGAGTTGGTCGGAAAGGCCTGCGCCGCGTCCGCCTGCGCCAAACGGATGCTCTGGTCGTTTTCTGCAGACCAACCGCTCACCCACCTTCCAGCGGCAGACCTGTCCTCCGAACCACGGCTTTTGGCGGATGGCACGCGGGAAATTCCGCTGCTCTGCCAGGAAGCCTGCAACATCCTTGTGGCAGCCTGTCGCGAGGTTGTCAAAAAACGCGAACGCGCTCAATCCCCCGCCCCCAAAGCGGAAGGGCACTAGAGACAAGGGAGGGCCGCCTTCCAGAGACAGCGCGGCTTTCTGCGCCCGACCGCTCGCGCTGCCTCTACCGGTTTCCGGCCCTGCCAGCGCGCGTTATCGGGCGGGCGGGGGCATCTGCGTTGAAGGGTTCGCGCGGTTCCTCCCGTTTTTTGGGGGAGCGTCCGACCTTCAGGTCCGCGACGTCTTTGGGAGAAAGCATGCGCCACATACCGGCGCGAAGTTTATCGATCCGGATGGTGCCGATGCGCACGCGGCGGAGATTTTCAACCTCATAACCGCAATCGTAGAGCATGAGTCGGATCTGGCGCTTGATTCCCTGCGTGAGGACGACGCGCAGTTTGTTGGCCGCGACCTGCTCGACTTCCTCCATCTTGGCGCGACCGCCCTCGATATAAAACCCGTGCAAAAGCTTATCCTTTTTTGAAGGGTCAAAAGTTTTATCCAGAGTGACTTCGTATTCTTTTTCGAACTTGAACCTGGGATGCGTGAGGGCGAGGGAAAGCTCCCCGTCGTTGGTCACGATCAGAAGGCCTTCACTCTCCATATCAAGGCGCCCAACGTGATAAACGCGGGGCCAGTCGGTGGGGAGCAGGTCAAAAATCGTGCGTCTCTCGCGTTCGTCCGAGGCCGTGCACAAGAAGCCTCTGGGCTTGTACATGACTGCATGGACGATTTCCTGCGGGGTGACGATTTTGCTGCCCACCTTGACGACATCGCCGGGGGCCACCAGGGTGCCCAAATCTTCGATGACTTGTCCGTTGATTTTAACGCGGCCCTCCAGAATCAAGGTTTCCACGCTACGCCTGGATCCAAGTCCGGCGGCGGCTAAATAACGGTTGAGGCGCATGAGAAAATAAAAGGGACGGTTGAAAACAGAGTATCGGCCAAAAGCGGGCCAGGAGCAACCCTGAGAGAAGGCCCCTGCAACGTCTCGTTTACATTGCACCGGTGAGATGCGTAGTTTGTAGGCCATTCCAAGCTCCATGACACGAGGTCCCATCCCCCGAAAAACCGTTTACCGTCTGTCGCTATACTATCGCGTCCTGCAGAGACTGCGGGGCAATGCGATCCAAACGGTCTCTTCGGCGTCTCTGGCGAAGGTGTCCGGAGTGAAGCCCACGCAGCTTCGGAAGGACCTCGCGTACCTAGGCCACTTTGGAACCCGCGGGCTTGGATATAACGTGGATGCGCTTTGCACGAAGTTGGTGGAGGTGATGGGAACGGCGAGCCTGCAGCCAGTCATTTTAGTGGGAGTGGGCCAACTGGGTTCGGCATTGCTCGGTTATGACGGATTCGAGCGGGAGGGATTTGAAATTGTAGGGGCGTTCGACTTGGACCATTCCCGGCGGCGGGTGGGGAAACTAAAAATCAAGACGATGCCGATGGAAGCCCTGCCTGAGTTTGTCAAAGAACGCGGGATCAAGATCGCGATTCTCAGCGTGCCCGGACACGTTGCACAGGAAGTCGCCAACAGCCTGGTAAGCAACGGCATCCAGGCCATTCTTAACTTTGCGCCCGCGGTGTTGCAGGTGCCTGAAAACGCCGTTGTGAACTCTGTTAATCTTGCGGCGGAGCTCGAGAACCTGAGTTACTTCATCCGGTAAGTTCCGGCATTCTGATGAAGCTTGTTTCTCTTGGCGCGCCGCTTCTGGCGCTGGAACTCACCCTGAACAGCGGGCAAGCTTTTCACTGGAAGCGCGAAGGCGGCGGCTGGCTCGGGGCCATCGGAGAGGCGGCCGTTTATCTGGAGCAAAGAGATGGTGAGCTTTTGGTGAATGCGGGAGCCGAAGATGCGGCTTCAAATTATCTGGCCTTGGACCATCCTCTGGAGGAAATCGCGGCGACGTTTCCCCAGGATCCAGTGACGCAGGAAGCTCTCTCCTTTTGCCGTGGGATGCGGATTTTACGGCAGCCGCATTGGGAGGCCCTTGCGACATTCATCACTTCCTCGATGAAGCAGGTGGCGCACATTGCGCAAATTTCGCACACATTACGGCTGCGTTTCGGGCGCCCCCTGGAGTGGGAGGGACGCACGTTGCACTCATACCCTTTACCAAAAGCCATGGCCGCCTTGGCGGAAGCAGATCTGAGAGCCTGCGCGCTAGGGTACCGCGCCGCGAATCTGCTGGGCAGCGCACAGAGGGTGGCAAGCGGAGAAGCGAATCTTGAAAAAATCGCGGAACTTTCTGATCTGGAGGCTCAAATGGCTCTCCGGGAACTGCCCGGCGTGGGAGAGAAGGTCGCGAACTGCGCTCTGCTTTTCGGCTTTGAGAGATTGAAGGCGTTTCCTGTGGACGTTTGGATAGAACGCGTGATTCGGGAGCGTTATTTTAAGAAGCGGCAAAAAGTCACGCCTGCCACGCTGCGGGCGTTTTGTGCAAAATCATTTGGGCCTTACGGCGGGTATGCGCAACAGTACCTTTTCCATCATGCTCGCCTAACGTGGAAGAAGGGGTAGAAGAGAGAGGCTTTCCAGTTTAAGATCTCTCCTCCTTGGCGCGTGACGCCTTCAACCACCCCATGATTGTCGACGCAGTAACCCATCCCTCAGAGCTTCCCTTTCTCGCAAAACGCGGGATTGAAGAGGCTGTCTGCGTGGTTTTCGACGTGCTACGCGCGACGTCAACCCTGGTGACCGGGCTGGCCCACGGCGTTCTGGAAATCATCCCCGCTCTCAGCATTGAGGAGGCTTTGACGCTCAAAAAGAGCCATCCGGATGCTCTGCTCGGGGGTGAGCGGCATGGAGACAAAATTGAGGGTTTCGATTTGGGGAATTCCCCGTTGGAATACTTGGATCGCCCCGGGGCTCGCATCATTTCAACCACCACGAACGGGACAATCGCGCTCAGGGCCTGTTCCCGCGCCCGCGTCGTTCTTGTGGGAGCGGTCCTCAACTTGGACGCCGTAATTCAAACCGTTCGCACAATCTCTCCCGCGCGCCTCGTCGCCGTCTGCTCCGGCACTGGCGAAGGAGTGGCGCTGGAAGACGTCTGGGCGGCCGGGGCGCTTCTGTCGCATTTTTCGGAACACTCCCTCACGGACGAAGCGCGGATGGCCGTGGCCCTACACAAGGCCTGCCCGCTCGCAGCGGATGCACTCCGGGTTTCCAAAAACGGTCTGGCACTTCAATCCAGAGGAAAGCTTCACGACGTGGAATGGTGCGAAAACAGGGGGCGTTTCGCCAGTGTGGGGATCATGCGGGAGGGAGCGATACGCACATGGAGGGCTATTGCTTGAGATGAAGTGGGAGCTTCCAGGATTCGCCCGGCGCGCCATCAACGCGTTGCCGGATTTGAACAGCCAGCCCGAAAAGGTGCAGGCCACAACGGCGATTGCAGGCTCCATTGCCGTGCATCTGCTTCTGCTTTTGATCTGGCTCCTGTTTCAGGACGGCCTGCTTGGAAAGCTGCTTGAGAAACTTCCCAGCAAGGATGTTCCGATCGAACTTGTGATCCAAAGCATTTCGATTTTACCCGAACGCATGATCTCCGCCCTTGATCAGCTCAGGGACAAAGGACGCGTGGATTCCGCGGGCTTGAGTGAAGCCAAGGAGGCTCCAAAAAACGCTCCGTTTGAATCAGACAAAAATCTGGAAGCCGGCAGCAAAGAGGTTCCGCTTGGATCCACGCCCCTGCCCCAGAACAGCGCAAAGGAGCGGACCATCGACCGTGCGCTCGTTCAGCGGGATGCCAAAATTGGGGCTACGGGAGTAAACGAATCCAAGGCAGCGCCGGATCTGACCCGACTGGGAACCAATGGCACGAACTCCAAGAGCCCCGCCTCCAAAGTGGCCTCCATGGCGAAAAAACGCGCCCCCCAACCCCAGCCCGGGATTGAGCAGGAACGCGTCGAGGACATTGAAGACTTAGGCGGCGAGTTGGTCTTCCGGAAGGTTGCGGCTGGAGTTTCGGCACCCGTCAAGGTGAGTGAAACCGTGGGCACCGGGAAAAAACAGAAGTCCGTGGACGACATCATCGAGGAAGAGTCCCAGGAAGGAAAACAGCAGAGCAAAACCGACGGGGGGCTGGCTCAGAATGGCAAGGTGGGTGTGAATGCTTCGCGGGCGCCGATGGCCGTTTATATGAAGTCTGTGAGCCGTGCGATCGGAGCGCGCTGGAATATCCTTGTGAAGTCCAAAAACGACTCTCTGGACACGGGATCGGCCAAGGTTAAGTTTCGTGTGGCTGCGGACGGCTCCATCCGGGAGGTGAAACTCGTGCAGTGCACGGCGAACCAAGAATTTTCGGACCTTTGTCTGAATGTGATCAAGCAGTGCAACTTGGAGCCACCTCCCCCGGAGGCCAAGCCCCTCCTGCGGGAAGGGTTATTAGAGATCCCATTTACTTTTTCCTTATACTAATCCCAACTCAATGAACTCTCAGGCAGTCAACGAAATCATACAGTTTTTCAACAGGGGCGGGGTTTTCATGTACCTCCTCGCCGTTTGCTCCGTGGTGGGCGTGGCGGTTATTTTGCTCCGTCTGCTCGGGCTTCGGCGCGACTTGGCCGTGCCCTCCGTCATCCGGCTCGAAGTGGAGCGGATGCAATCGGACACCGAAAACCCCACCGGCAGGCTGGCTGCATTTTTGATGGGGGACCGTTCACCCTTGGGGCGTGTGATCCGCGTAGCCCTCAAGCATCTGGACGTGTCTCGGGGTGAGAACCAGGATGCGGTCCAAGTGGCTGCCCGCCGGGAAATGGTGCGCCTGGAGCAGGGGCTTTTCATTTTGGAAATTCTGATTGGCATCACGCCCCTTCTGGGGCTTTTGGGAGCTGTTTCTGGACTGGTCAAAGTTTTCGGCGCCTTTGGTGATGCGGCCGGGCAAAGCGATCCGCACGTGATTGCAAGCGGGATTGCCGAAGCCTTGACCACGACTGTTGTGGGTCTTGCGATCGCGATTCCGTGCCTCATTGCGTACTCCTGTTTTGTGCGAAAGATCGAAACGATCGCCTCGGAGATGGAGTCCATTGTGTCTCTCCTTTTGAGCAAGAGTTACCAGCACCGGAGCTGGAGGCGCACCACGGAAGCCCCACCCACGCCCTAGTCTGAACCGGAAAAAGCAGGCCACAACCCAAGTCACGCCCGAGCAAATTCAATGAACTTCTACCCTAAACGCAGGCGCGCGCCTCAAGTGATCATCGTGTCACTGATTGATATTTTTGCGATTCTGCTCATTTTCGTGATCGTCTCGACGACTTTCCGGAAGGAACAACCGGCGGTCACCATCCGGCTGCCTGAATCAAAAGCCGCGACGGTGGCGCAGCCCAAAAAGGAGCCCATGATTCTGACGATCTCCAAGGAGTCGCAGCTTTATCTTGATGAAAAACCCGTTGTACTGGAGCGCCTTGCCCCGCTCCTGAAGGAGCTTGTAAAGCGGGATCCCAATACTTTTTTTGCCCTTAATGCCGACCGCGATGCGCCCTTCGGCACGGTTCTGCACGTGCTTGATGGGTTGAAAGAAGCGGGCATCAAAGGCAGTCTAACGGCTTTTATGGAGCGTCCAAAATGATTCTACCCATCGTACTCTTTGGTGACCCTGTGTTGCGCGCCGTCGGCGGCCGGGTCGAAAAAATCACAGACGAGGTGAAGCAGTTTACTGCCGACATGCTCGAAACCATGCGTGAAGCCGAAGGCGTGGGTCTCGCCGCGCAGCAGGTTGCGATCCCGCTGCAAATCGCCGTCATCGACGTCAGAGAGGTGGAAGACCGTCCCAGTAAAATGTGGATCGACGGCCAGGAGGTGGATCCGAACGCCCACATGCCCATGGTGATCCTCAACCCGGAGCTGACCTTCGGGAAGGAAAAGATCGTGGGAGGGGAGGGCTGTCTTTCCTTTCCCAAGATGAACGCCGACATCGTACGCTTCACCCGGGTGCGCTGCCAGGCGACGAACCTGGAAGGCGGGAAATGGGATTTTGAGGCGGAAGGTCTGCTGGCACGCGCGCTCCAGCATGAAGTCGACCACCTCAACGGGGTCTTGTTTATCGACCGCATGAGTTCGGCCGCGAAGGCGGGGCTGGCTGGCAAATTAAAACGCCTGATGCGGGCGAGCAAGTAGTCGAATATCAGGGAGATTTGTGCCAATCGAATCTCTATACGACCTCAACTTTAAGGCCCTGCAGGCCCGCCTTGAAGTGGACGGGGTCCGGCCCGTTCACGCCGTACAACTTTGGAAAATCCTCTACCATGAACTGGAGATGGATCCCGCCGCGAGGAGCGACCTCTCGCCCCCTCTGGAAAGGTGGCTGCGGAGGGTTCTGGAGGGGTCTCTGACACTAGCGCGGCCATCGGTTTCCGACAGGCTCGACAGCTCCGATTGTCTGACAAAAAAACTGCTCTTGCGCCTGTACGACGGACAAGAAATCGAGACCGTCGTGATGGGTTATCCGGGGCGCTTCACAGCCTGCATTAGCTCACAGGCGGGCTGCGCGATGGGCTGCGTATTCTGCGCGACCGGACAAATGGGATTTGTGAGGCATCTGAGCCATGGTGAGATAGTGACTCAAGTCATCGAGGCGCAGCGTCTGCTGAGAGCGGAAGGTCATAAGCTGCGAAACCTTGTTCTCATGGGAATGGGGGAGCCCCTGCACAATTACGAGGCGGTGATGTCTGCACTCGCCTCCGTTTGCCGTCTGCCGGGAATCGGGATCGCCCCGTCTCGAATTTCAGTGAGCACCGTGGGCGTGGTTCCCGGGATCATTCGGTTCACGGAAGAACGCCTCCCCTACTCGTTGGCAATTAGTTTGCACGCGGCCACGGATGCGGAGCGTTCGGCTCTGCTACCCGTCAATCAGCGGTGGCCGCTGCGCGAACTCATGGAGGCTTGCCGTTATTACAGCCTGCAGCTCCAGAGGAAGGTTTTCTTCGGCTGGACACTCATCGCGGGCAAGAACGATTCACCAGAGCATGTGCGCGTGCTTGTGGAACTCCTCCGCGGGCTGGATGCCCACGTCAATTTGATACGTCTCAACCACACCGCTGGTTTTGCAGGCCGCACGAGTGAAGAAGCCTCGGCAAACGCCTTCCACAAGGCGGTTCAGGACGCTGGAATCCCCTGCACGATCCGCCAGTTCAGAGGCATCGATGTGGCTGCGGGCTGCGGGCAGTTGCGGGCCACCCGACAAAAAAGTTCGGAGGCCGGAAGCGCCCGCCTTAAGACTTTGAGCGCTTCGTAATTTGAGGGCCGGCCCCTCCTGCAGGGAGGAAAGCGCGCCGCGACTTAGCGGGTCGGATTCACCACGTTTTGCGGACGCCCCTCCACCCAGCGCTGTATGTTTTCCACCGTTGTCGCCAAAAGCCGGCGCCGGGCGTTGGGCGTGGCCCATGCGATATGGGGCGTGATGATGCAATTCTTGGCGCTCAAAAGAGGGTTGCCCGCCGGGGGAGGCTCGACGGAAAGGACGTCCAGACCAGCGCCCGCAATCACGCCGGCGTTCAACGCCGCGGCCAGATCGGCTTCCTGAATCAGCGCGCCTCGAGCGGTGTTGATTAAAAACGCGGAAGGTTTCATGAGACGCAGTCGTTCTGCGTTGATGAGTTCCTTTGTGTGTTCCGTAAGAGGGCAGTGCAAGCTAACCACGTCGCTTTGGCGGAGCAAATCCTCCAAAGCGACATGTTCAAACT
>Ga0114974_10002816_pt1 | contig 13333 bp, 13 predicted proteins | sample S_130206_EF_Meta_FD_87318 | JGI IMG/M metagenome (GOLD analysis project Ga0114974, IMG submission 87318) | Freshwater microbial communities from Lake Simoncouche, Canada to study carbon cycling - S_130206_EF_MetaG | ecosystem: Environmental > Aquatic > Freshwater > Lake | place: Lake...
GAAGATTCTAATATGATTAATCGTGCTGCTCTAGATCGCGGCCGTTTTCGCTCTATCTTCTATCGAACCTACAAAGACGAAGAACGCAAAAATCAAAGTAGTGGCGAAGAGGAAAAATTCTGTACTCCTGACCCAACCGAAACAAAACATATGAAGAATGCACACTATGAAAAAGTGGCTGAAGATGGATTTGTTCCCAAAGATACCTATGTAACTCCAGATGATATACTCATTGGAAAAGTTGTGCCTCTGCGTGTTCCTACTGGAGCAATTCTACCAGCTGGTGCGAAGAAACAACGAGATGTAAGTAAATTGCCACGTAATAATGAAAGTGGATATGTAGACAAAGTTTATAAAAATCGTAATGGCGAAGGATATTCCTTTGTTAAAATCAGGATGCGACAGGACCGCATTCCTGAAATTGGTGATAAATTTTCGTGTTATTCTCCAGATACTGATATATTAACTGAGCGTGGTTGGATTCCATTTCCAGAATTAACTTCAGATGACAAAGTTGCTACTTTGATTAATGAGACTACTATGGCTTATACAAAACCGCTAGAGATTATGTCATATGATTACAAAGGTAAAATGTATAAAGTGGAATCTAATCAAGTTGATTTACTTGTCACCCCTAATCACAGAATGTATGTTGGAAATCGTAGTGGTGAGAACTTTGGATTTAAATTGGCCGAAGAGTGTTATAGCAAACGATGGACGTATAAGAAAAATATTGAGAATTATATTCCTTCAGATAAACATCCTCTACTATCATATGTTCATAATGGAGAGGAGATGAAAGAGCCACAAGGGTTTATTCTGAAAGGTGATGAAAAAACAGATGATTTAATTATTCCCATTAATGACTGGCTGATGCTATTTGGTATTTGGATTGCGGAAGGATGTATTAGTGGAGGATCTGTAAGATTTGCTACACACAAAGAAAGAGTTAGAAATGAATTAGACAGAATTGGAATATCAAGTAATATAAAATTAGGATTATGTAAAGATTCAAAAGATGATATAGACTATAATTCTTATCGTATTTATGGAAAAATATATATGAGATATTTCGAACCATTAAGTGTTGGAGCTGTAAATAAATCATTACCCGCTTGGACATGGTCTTTGACTCCAGAACAATGCCGAATTCTCATCAATGGTATGATGTTAGGTGATGGACATACTATGGCAAATGGAACCCGTCGGTATGATACATCGTCTGTGCAATTAACAAATGATTTTCAGAGATTATGTTTGCACGCGGGTTATTCCACAAATATTAGTTTGAAATATGCTGCAGGTCATGAAGCAATTGTTAAAAAAGCGGGTCGTGAAGGTGAAGTGATTCGTTCTACAGCAGATGCATTTCGTTTAACAATTATTGAAAAACAGAACAGACCTTTAGTAAATAAAAATATAACAAGTAAAGGTGAGAATCGTCACGATTCGTGGGAAGAATACAACGGAAAAGTATATTGTTGCAAAGTGGAGGGACCTGGTGCAATTTATGTGCGACGAAATAAAATGCCAGTATGGTCAGGTAACTCTAGACACGGGCAAAAAGGTACGATGGGTATGATCCTAAACCCAGAAGATATGCCTCAAACGGCATCTGGAATTGTTCCTGATATTATCATCAATCCCCATGCAATTCCTTCGCGTATGACTATCGCACAACTAATGGAAACGCTACTATCAAAGATTGGGTGTATGACTGGTTGTTTAGGAGATGGTTCTCCATTTAATGCTACAACAGTGGAAGATCTTTCAACAATTCTAAGAGATACATATGGGATGGAACCATATGGAAATGAAATAATGTATAATGGATATACTGGGCGTATGATGGAAACAAGCATCTTTATTGGACCGTGTTATTATCAGAGGTTGCGACACTGTGCAGCTGATAAACTTCATAGTCGTGCTTCAGGTCCACTCGTGATGCTTACTCGTCAGCCGGCCGAAGGCCGTGCACGAGATGGTGGGTTAAGATTTGGTAAACTTTTGCCAAAGTGCGATGTAAAAATCGTGCTAGTCCTTTACAGAAGGGCGACATTATCAAATTCAGGGAAACTCTTGAACATAATAAAATTTGATATTATACTACACTATAAATGCTTTATTTTAAAAATGCCTCAAATTATATGGAAACAAATTAATAATTATGATAAATATTCAGTATCAAATACAGGTGATATTAAAAACAATACAACTCAAAGAACTCTAAAATATTATATACGAAATGGTTACAAATCTATAACATTATGTATTAATAATAAGAAGAAGACATTTAATGTACATAATATTGTAGCAGAACATTTCCTTATGAAACCAAAAGATAAAAAGTATGTGGTTAATCATATAAATGAAAATAAATTAGATAACCATCTACATAATTTGGAATATATAACATATTCAGAAAATACCAAATATAGTGCTAATAATAATAGAACTATTAATGATACTATATTTAATATTAATCTATTTGATGATATTCCGAATTATAATAAATATAAGGTTTCTAAGAATGGTGAAATATACAGTAAAAACATATCAAGATTGAGTCGTATTACAACATTACCAAATGGATATTGTAAAATAAAATTAAAATCAGATAATGGTATATATAAAGATTTATATATACATGTAATTGTTGCTATGACATATCTAAATTATATTTCATCAAATAAATATGTAATTAATCATATGGATGGTAATAAAGGAAATAATAATTTAGATAATCTAGAAATAGTTACACAAAAAGAAAATATGAAACATTCAGTAATACTTAATTATGATAAGATATTCCGAAGAGGGGTATATTATATAAATGAAACTGGTGAAAATATCTGTTTCAAATCAGCAAAAGAGGCATCTTTACAGACTGGCATTGATAATAGTAGTATATTAAAATCCTGTAAAAATAATAAAAAAGCAGGTAATATCAAATGGTATTATTATGTCTAACTCCTAAGTTATATTGTGAAAACATATAATGGCTACTGGGAAAACTAGTAGGTATAGGTATAATGTTAGACCAGAGACAATCCTGAGCCAAGCTCCTAAGGATAAATTGACAATGTAACTGTCTTTATCTATGGAGAAGGTGCAGAGACTAAATGGTAGTGGGCGGAATTAAATTCCGCTTAAGATATAGTCCAGACCCACTCGCGAGAGTGTTTGTAATAAGTATTAATAATTTCTGTACTTTGAATTATTAATACGAGCTATGAATAGCAATGATGTTGAGAACAAATAATCAACGGAGCGAGGTATAATCGGAAATGGAGCGTGACTGTGTTGTAGCACACGGCATGGCTGAATTTACAAAAGAAAGATTAATGGAATGCTCTGATGCATTCTCTTGCTATACCTGCAAAGATTGCGGGCTATTGGCGATTGCGAATCCAGAACAGAGCATCTGGGCGTGCAGAGGTTGTGGTAATACAACTAATTTTAGCCACGTTAACATTCCATATGCTACGAAATTATTATTACAAGAACTTGAAACAATGAGTATTGGCTCTCGTCTCATTACTCAGCATAAATTAATTACTCATTCCAAGAGTTAATCGTTATTCCGGTTTTAAAAATATTTTTATACTATAGATGAATTATACAAAATATGTTGCGGAATATATTGGAGCCTTCTTCTTCGTTCTTTCTATCTTTGCTAGTGGTGGAAACCCATTAGTTATCGGTGCTGCTCTAGCTCTTGTTATCTTCCTAATCGCATCCATCAGCGGAGGACATGTCAATCCGGCTGTATCTCTTGCAATGTACATGAATGGAGGTCTAAAACCAGTTGACCTATTTAGCTACGTATTTGCTCAACTTCTTGGTGGGGCAAGTGCATATTATGCTTATAAAATGGCTAAAAAATAAAGTATATATAGGAATGAACATATTTGTTGGCTCAGAAAAAAATCCTACATTTTTAGTTGAAATTAATAAAAATATAACTGTTTATAAACCTGATAAATATAGTAAAAATGAAGATCCTTATGAAAAATATAGTTTAGGAGAAATTATATTAGAAACTTCATTTGATTCTGTTATATATAAAGGACTTACAAAATATAATATACCTGGATATCCAATTAAGGCATATATTACACCTGAATTAATTATAAGAATAAAAGATAAATATATATGTATTACAAATAAATTAACATATAATTATAAATTTAAAGATAAATTTAAAGATAAAAAAACAATGAAAAAGAAAACTATGAAAAAGAAAACTATGAAGAAAACTATTTAATAAACCCTAATGCTAATATACATAATAAAGCTACTCCTACAATTGTATAAGGTTTTGTAATCATATTTTCAAAACCTTCTTTCATTTGAGTTCCGTCTGGATTAAATGTTTTTTGAGCAGATACCCATTGATCTCTTGTTAAATTTATTGGGTTTCCTGAATTATCTGTATCTTGAACCCATCTTGTTTGAACCCATCCATCTCCAGATCGTATCGCTGTATCAGGATCGGCTATCCACACTTCTCCACTATCTGGATCTTGTATATTACCATATGAATCACCTACAGATAATGTAACTTGTTTGCATTGGGGATATCCTGAACCAAGTAGTGCATTAATAAGTGGACTTGGATTTAATGCATTTTCAGCATCTTCCACCATACCAGGTGCTAAACCTTTTAGAGGAGGCAATCCCATTTCAGCCATAGAATTTTTAATTTTGTCACCAAGAGCATTTCCTTCTGGAATTCCTTTCATATAATTCCACATATCCGCTCCATTTGAACATTTTGTTCCCGTTTTCATAAAATAATTTACACCTAATGGCTTTAAAGGCATACCTTGTGTCAAACCAGTTGATGGTGCTCCAAATCCAATTTGATCTGTATAAAATCCAACACCTTTTACTGCATTAATGACATCGTCCATTGAATCTCCCACCTTAACACCAATTTGGGGAGGAGTCAACATTGCATTTGCAGGATTATATGGAGAGCCAAAAAATCCAATTCCTGATGGAATCATACTCGGAAGGATTGATGTTCTATTTTCAGAACCCTGTTGTGGAACAGATTGATTCATTCTAATTAATATTTTTTTTAAAATCATATTTTTTAAATCGTGTTTAAAAATTGAATCATTTTGTTATCAATACTATCAGGGGTAAATGGAATCATTATTTAAAAGTCGTATGAATCTTCCAACTATCAAAGAATCATTTGAAAGTTGGGACCCCGAACTAGAATCCAAGATAGATACTGAATGTTGCCCTAACTGTTTTAATACAGATTGTCTTGACACAAGCGAGCTAATTACTTGTAAAGAATGTGGTTATGTTGTAGCCCGTCCATTTGATAATACAGCTGAATATAGGTATTTCTCCCAAGAAGACCGAGGTGGAGACCCTACTCGTGTTGGTGCTCCACAAGATCCTCGTTTACCTGAAGCATCCCTTGGTACGATTATACTTAATGGGTATGGTACTGCCAAAACAATGTACAGAGTACGTAAATATCATTCCTGGAATACTGTTCCATATAAAGAACGGTCATTCATTAAAACGTGTGAACGCTTATCACTTATTGGTCTTAATAGCGGTATTAATCAATCCATTATTGAAGAATCTAAAAATCTATTTACCACTCTACAAACCATTGGAGGTCGCCAAGGATTAAGCAAAGATGCTCTTCTTTCCGCTTGTATTTATATATCTCTTAAAAAATCTGGCTCCCCTAGAAAACATCAAGAAATTGCTACCATTTTCGGACTAAATCCTGCTACATTTACAAAAGCATATAAGCAAACAAATGAAATTATGGCTCTTGCTAGACAAAAAGGTCTTCTCAATAATTCATCCACGAATAAACCAAGTCAATCCAGCACAAAAGCAACGGAATATATTCAGTTGCCATTGAGTCGTCTTCCAATTCCACGTGAACAAATGGAACATCTTCGAACGTTATGTAATAATATAGCTGAAAAAATAGAAGAAGCTGGACTTTCACAAGAAAATATGCCTCCATCTTTAGCAGCTGGTTGTATCGCATTTGTTATTAAAAGATGCGAAATTCTTACTATTTCCATTTCAAAAATAGCAGAAGTTAGTGAAATTTCAGTTGCTACATTACAAAAATGCCTTCGTAGGTTGGAAAGTCATGCAGATATTCTTGAAAATGTTATTTAACTATAGTATGGGCAATAGTCAATCAATTAGTACTCATGGAGAATTGTATGAAGCCACAAAAGATTCTACTATTCTGATAAATAAAATATTTGAATATATGATGCAAAAAATATCTGTAAATGATTTAATGGCATTATCTAATCCGGCACAATGTCAAAAATATGTTATTTTTAAGGCAAATGCATTACATAACTATTTTCATGAATTAAATATTATGCCAGTCAAAGATAAAAAAGACATTATTGCATTTCGTAAAATAGAAGAATTAACAAAACCACCAGATAGTGCTGATAAAATAGAATCGCAAAGACTATGTTTATCTATCGCCTATTTTTATACACGTATTTTTCAAATATATGGAGCACTTGCTCTTACTCTCATAGATGATATGAAAACCGCAACTGAAAGTGGATATACAGGAGTAATATATGATAAAGATAAACGCAAATTACCACTACCTGGTCAGGATGTTTATATTCTTGGTGGTACTATTGGTGCTATTGGTGGTGCTATACCTCCACTTTTGAGATTTAATTTTATGCGTAGTTATTTAATTGATGAAAAGGGTAGTATACCACATTCTACCTTTGGATGGGAAACCAGATATAAAAGATATATATTGGAACAAGAATTTGAAAGTGAAAATGAAAATAAAAAAGAAAATATTATGGCTACTATTTATTTTAAACGATTAACTAAAACAATCGAAAATAAAAAAGAACGCATACCTGGCGAGGATGACAATGGTAAAGATACTGGTATATTTTCAATCGGTTATCCTAAATCAAAATATACAATTAAACTAATTATTAATGCAAACAAGGTAGATCAAAATATAACAGTTGATTTTGGTAAGTTATATTATCATAAAGATGATAAAGATATATCTATTACAAATGACATAATCCCTAAAAAGTTGAATATTGTAGAAATACTTTCTACGCCACGTTCATATAAAATCAATAATCCTGATCCTGAAATTTCGGAATTAACTATATCAGAATATTTTAATAATTTATTTCTAAAACTTATACCATTTTTAAAATCATACTTTAAAGATACAACTGGCTCCATATTAACAACTGTAGAAGAATTAAAACTTACTAGAACAGTAGATGCTCTTAGAAAAAGACCATATGGTCATTGTATTGCCAGAGCTCTCCAACTTTTAAGATCAGAACCATTTAAAAATAAACCTGGTGATGTATCGTCTATATGTATTTCTAAATTTCTTACAACTAGTTCTACAACTTCAAGAAGTGGAATTCCTCAACCTGGTGCTAAACTTGATACAAGTCCTGGTTTATCAGCATTGGCACAATTATTTTATGATACTATTGGACAAAGCTCTCTTGTAATTAATACACAAAAGGACGCAAATGGTAAATCAACATATGATAAATACATTGAATTTATGACAAAAATGGCAATTCGGTTTGGAGATAAAACAAGTGATTATAAAAGTGGACTTTCAAGTATCGGTAATAAAAAAGATAAATACTTTTGCGATGGACCTTTGAAAGACTATAAAGATAAAGAAATTAAACTATCTTCTGATACAAGAAATAATGTTTATACACACGTTAAAAATTTGTTTAAAATACAATATGATCATGCTAAAAAATGTGGACATATTTTTAATCAATTATTTTATATTAAAAGAGATAAATCATATTATAATATTGGTATAAATATTAATGTTCTAAAAAAAGGTATTTATGAAGTGGAACGTATCAATAATGAAGCACGACAAGTTCTTGTTGACTATTATTCTAATTGTGAAATTGAATATACAAAAGGTGTATATGCTATTTTAGATGATAATAAAATAGTAAAACCCTCAATTTAATATACAATATGATGTATTTATATTAATTGATGTAGTCCATTGATATGAATACCAATGAAATTGTCCATCTATTTTCCATTCAGTTGAATTTCCTATCCATTTTTTATTTCCCCATATATAATCAAATATTCCATACATAGAATCAGATATTTGTTTTGAAGCTTCTGCACGACAATCATCTGATATTGGACTTTCTATCCATCCAGTTATCCATCCTATTTTTTTACCATATATATATTGATACGTATCTTGGATACACGCTAATACTGTATGTATACCATTTTTATATAATCTCCAGTACTGTTCTGAATTATTTTTAATTATAAATATAGGATTAAATTCACAAAATATATCTATTAATTTATATGCTTCTTCTACAGTTAATGGTATAATATTATTCGTATTATTTTGTATTTTTCTATAAACATATATACCTGAATATAATGGTTTCACTAATATACTCAGTTGTGGTCCTTGTTTTAAAAACATTGAATATGGTATTTTATTTTCATTAACATATATGTGCAATTTTGTTAATAAAAAATCTCCTAGGCCCTTTTTACGCCAAGAAGGATGAATACAAAAACAATCTACACAATACATCTCTTTATCCAAAAATAATCCTATATAATGATATCTTATACATCCTATTATATCTTTATTTTTTACATATATTATTATATCTTTTTTACCACATATTTTATTTTCTGGAATATCTAATACTAGTTTATTAGGACCGCCAAAATTAGTTTTTAGAAATTGTTTTATTTGTTTTATATCTTTTATATCTTTTGTGTCCAATATATTAGCTTTGTATGTAAAAATATCTTCTTTTTCAAATTGCAAATCTTTAAATATTTCTTTATTACATTTAGATTTAATTAAATTTAATATAGGATAGGTTTTCCAAAATACCATTATATTATTATTATAATTACTTGTTTATATTACTTAAAGATTTTGTTGTATTTGTATATAAAATGCCAACGTTAGGAGTAGCTATACCGTGTTATCATGGACATATCAATATACTTAAAAATCTCCTAGATAGTATTGAAAAACAAACAAGAAAACCAGATATGGTTGTTGTATCATGTTCTGGTACAAATGATACTCCTTATACACAAGACCAATATTCATTTCCCCTAAAAATTATTACAAATCCTAATAAAATGAATGCTGCTCAAAATCGTAACATTGCCGCAAATGTTCTTGATACTGACATTATTTCATTTATGGATGCAGATGATCAAATGCATTTTCAGCGTCTTGAAATTATTGAAAAAGCATTTGAAAATGATATTGTTATATTAATTCATAGTACCATAATAGGTTTTGATAACCCTGATATAAAATATGATAATATTGTTTTTGATATTAATAGATTGGGAATTTATCCATGTGGATGGATGATTGTACATTTAGATAATCCACAAAATTTTGTGACTAATGGACATGTATCAATTCACAAAAAGATTTTTAATTTAATTAAATACAACGAATCTCCTAGTTATCATGGAAAAGAAGATTCTGTTTTTACATCAGATATTATTAAAATGTTTCCTAATAATACTGGATATTGCCCAGTTGCATTAAGTAAATATGTACCAAGTGGTACACTTAGTTTTATTCCTTAAAAGGGATTAAAGAAAATGTGTTACATTATTATATGAATAGAAACTCGTATGATGAAGATTATATAGAATATTTATATAATGATACATATACTTTTACACAAATGTATGTTAGAAGTCTATTTCATTTTATTTGTCCGTGTTTTCGTAAACGTAATTCTGAGTTATACCCCTTTTATATTTCTAAAATATAATACTGCAATATCTGGACACCATTTTGGATTTAAATGAGTCATTTTAGGATTAAACCACGCAACGGCATCTTTTTCTCTTCTATCTCTACGCCATCTTGCAAATGCTTTAGGATGTTCTTTTATCCACGCAAATGTATTAAATGATTGTTCTACTTGTTCTTTTGATACAAAGCCTTGAAATATATGATACTGAAAATATGTATTTGGTGGATAATCTGCCTCTTGTGATTGAAATACTAAACCAGTATGTTTTAATTTTTGTACATCTGTTATATGAGATTCCTCTTCCGTTTCTCTTAAAACATTTTCCTTTAAATGTTCTAAGATAGATTTATTTTTCAAGTCTTTTCCCTCCATCTGACCTTTTGGTGGCTCCCATGCACCACTCGTCCATCTTGCTCCTCGTCTCTTTACTACTAAAAACTGTTTTAAGTGAAATGGCTCATATGTTGGATGTAAAAATATACATGATCTTAAATAAACACGCCAACCTTCTAATGGATGTTCCACATATGCATATGATTTAGATGGATCATATGGGAGCTTTTCCGATCCCCGTATAAGTCCTTTTTGAAATACATCAAAAATCATCCTCTATAATAATTAAATATTTTTATTCATTTTTTCCCAAAATTCAGTCATTTTATCATATTTAGATGTAAAATGACCTACACCTCCTGGAAAATGATATATAATTTGTGCAGATGAATGTATACTTGGATTATTTTTAACATATGGTTTCATCATTTGATTATCATATTTATTTTGTGATATTGCATTGTATACAATAAATGGTTGATCTAAACATTCTGGTACTGGATGTCCTTTAGAATATTTTGTAATATGAGATTTTGTTGTATTAAATAAATTCTTAATTGTAATACTATTCATAAAGTACAACACTCCTGAAGAAAATGCTGATATATTTCTATTAATTTTTGAATCAAAAAATTGTGAACCCCAATATTCATGACCTATGGTTCCTTCCTCTAATGCATATAATTTATCAGGAGATATATCTTGATTAAATAATATATTTAAATCTGAATTTACTAACACATCTGTATCAAGATATAATATTTTATTATACATATAAATTTTTTCATAATTAAAAATATTATATCTTGCACATCCTGCTTCAAATAATGTTCTTACATTGAAAATATAATATTTAATTGGTAAATCAAAACAAGATATTTCTTTTTCTATAATTGGCTGGAATGCAGGAGATGTCATAATAAGAATATCTGTTTTATTTGAATTTTTATGTATAGATGTAATAAGTAGTTTCAGTAATTGAATATAACTTTCCTGGTAAAATACACATATATATATAAGATTCATTATATATATATATATTATTTTGTTTAAGTATTTATTCTGGATTTCTAGTAAAAAATAATAAAAATCCATATGGAAATGCGAGTGGCATTAAATCAACATATTTTGTGTAAGACCATCCATTATTTATAGCCTTTTTAATAATATCTTGAATATCTGGCATATATAAATTATGTTTTTGTCTTCTTACAGAACCATCTTTAAAACGGAATGTTTCACGAAATTCTGCCTTAGGATCATCTAATTCAAAATTTGCCTCATATTCGAATTTATCAAATACAACTTTTGATGTTGTTATTCTTTCCTTTGAGTACTTCTGCGGACTGAATCCAACCCACGGATTACTTGAATCAAGGACTGGTTCAAATTTATGCTTATTAACAACTTCTATTGCTAAAGAGCCACCTGGTTTAACCCATAATGCTAGGTTTCTAAAAAGATTATCAAGGTCTCTAAAATAATATACTGTAAAATATAATAGGACTGCACTCGTAAATTCAGAAGCGGCTGCAGCACCTGGACCCATCAAGTCAAATGTTCTAAATTCAATATCTTGTTTTTGTGTATCTGTTAATGTTGTATTTGGAAGTGTAGTTCCTTTTGCATAACGAATCATTGCCTGACTTTTATCAATTCCAACAGACATCCCAGCACCTTGTTTCGTAAATGCAGCTGTTCCAATACCAATACCACAACCTGCATCCAGAATTATTAACTGATCCTTTGGAGTATTCTTTGTAAATTCTTCCATACAAATAGCTGTTTCAGCTTGAATAAGTTTATCATTCTGTGTTAGTTTTGTAAAGACAGATGCATAAAAGTCATCAAATAAATCATCATTGTTTAACCACTCAAACTTTGACTTTTCAGATTCTGTGACAAATCCTTCTTTAATTGTAGTACAATTTACAGTTGATAATCTATCAATTGCTAAAATAAATGTATAACTAATAAAAATTAGTAAAAATGTAACTATTATAATAGTTTGACGCGAATCAAATGTGAATAATGTAATCATTGATGCTAAAATTAAAATAGTCACATATATTAAAAATTTTTTATAGAATCCTTCCATTTTGTCTACTTACTATTTTGTAGTTTTTATTGTTCCCCGTATTTTTAGTCGCATTTTTCTTTTACGACACGTTATTGCTCTTTTATTTTTACTACAATCACTTGAATAAGTTGCAATTTTTTTACAAATAGATGTATAAGGATCTTTAAACTCAGAATCAAGACCGCATCTCATTCTCCACAACCATGCTAATGTAGAACGACGGCATTCCAATGTTGGTGGATTTTTCAGTTCTTTCCATTTATTAGCAATATCTTCTGGGAGAACAGCCGGAAGAAGCAACCAGAAACGTCTAAACCAATATATCTTATCTTTGACACTCAATACATTCCATTTATTCTTTTCACAATTATCTTTACAATTATATATTTCTTTAGGGCAACCTGGCATTGGATCTGAATCTGAATCTTTTGGATGATTATACGCAACTGCAAATAAAAAATCCCACATCACGCGTAACTGTTCCGTCCAGTCAGTCCATTTTTCGTATACTTTTTTAATATCCTTATATTTTGGGTTTTGATTTGGATTTAATCCTTGCTCTCTTAACTTATCATTTACACAATTATGAATATTATACATCCATTTCTTTACATCAGGATTAAAAGGGTATTTTTTGTAATAATCTGTTAATGATGCACGACAAAAATGACACGGTAAAATATAAGGTATTGTTTCAAAAAATTGTGCATATGAATTATTTTCATTATAATTAAATGTAATAAGATGGAGTAATTTCCATCCTGATGGTCCCCAAAATCTCGTATCCATTTTTTTTTCTCTATCCTTTTTTGATATTAAATATTTGATAATAACCGAAAATGTCTTAAAAAAATCATACATTATATTTTCCCCAACTCATACCTCTTCCTATTTCAAAATCATTATGTGAAATTTCTGTTATAATATTTTCTTTAATACCTTCCATCCATGCTTTTGTTGGTCCTACAGTCCATTCTCTTTCACAACCATTTGAATAGATAGTATCATCCATAATTACAATAGTATCTTTATGAGCAAATCGCTTACAATTTAATAAATCAGACTTTGCTACATCATATGAATGTCC
>Ga0114974_10002818_pt1 | contig 13325 bp, 7 predicted proteins | sample S_130206_EF_Meta_FD_87318 | JGI IMG/M metagenome (GOLD analysis project Ga0114974, IMG submission 87318) | Freshwater microbial communities from Lake Simoncouche, Canada to study carbon cycling - S_130206_EF_MetaG | ecosystem: Environmental > Aquatic > Freshwater > Lake | place: Lake...
ACAATAAATGTGAGACAGGCCACACAGTTCAGAAGATTAAAACAGGTTCCAGCGCCATTTTACCCAAGTTCACTGGGCAGTTCAGATCAATCCTTCGATTTCCACGTCACTGGTTCGACATTCATGACCAATGTCGGCGTCGGTCGAGGCGCGACTTCCAACGACTTTTTCAGCACACCAACAAGCTTCTTTGATATTTATAATAACAGTCAGACTTCTTATGTCACATTCCGCGGAACTGTTTCAAACGATACGACTGTTAAAGGCTTATTGAGCGCAACTAATAATGCATATAATGTGACGTGTTATCCAATGGTAACAGGTGCGAACTCTCAGCTCGTTTATTACTGGAGAAACAACAGTGTAAATTACAGAGCGGTCGATGCAACAGGCACAACGTATTTTACTGGCCAGCACCCCACGAATTGCTTAGATATAAGTGAGAAAAATGTCAGTGATTATGTCGGCCAACTCGTATCCATTACAAACGATGGATACACGATATACGATCTTTCTGGCAACCAGATTAAGGGCAAGGACGCAATTCAAATAACGAACGCGAGCCCTATAACGAAGCTAACAAGCACCGATAAGGATTCTGCCGTCTTTGGTGTAGTCGCAGATTGCTTTAATAATGGCTTGCAGTCTGATGGAACAATCGATAGATATAGTGAGAGCCAATTCGCGACTGATCTTTTCGGCAGAATTATGGTGAATTGCATTGGAGAGGGCGCAATATGGGTGACAAATTACGGTGGCAATGTTTCGAACGGCGACTATCTCTGTTCATGCCCCATACCAGGCCTATCGAGAAAACAGGACGACGGCCGCTTAATGAACTACACCGTCGCAAAGGCAACAATGTCTTGTGACTTCAATCCTCCTGTCATAAGCACAATAAGCACCTTCGTCGTCGATTGTTCAACCTTTTCGACAACAGTCTCTTGTCTTGCTTATAAGTGCGAGGAAATTGTATTCAATGGATCGAGTTTCTTCAAGGCCTTTATTGGTTGCACATATCACTGTAATTGAATAAATCTGATATTATATTAACATTTAGTGGCTAAATTAGCCACTAGACGTTAAACGAACAAGCCTAAGAACCTATATAATAAACTAGAGAGGATATCTGATGTCTTCAGGGCAAAAATATTATAGACCCTATATTCCTTCAGATAGTGAATCAGATACTGAATCTGATTGTTCGACAAGCTCAAGTGCCAGTTCTGTAGACCCAGATTCTTTACCGAATTTTCGCCAATTTGCCACAAATCTACAACTTACTAAAACAGGCGGACCATCTTTCAGTACAACAACAGATCAGCTCTTCTATCATAAAAGAACTATTCACCCGAATGCCTTATACAGTGATTATTCAAAGGCGTTTGACCCTATAAAGGTCACATTTGCAACGCCGACGAAGGAGGGCTTTACGACTATTGAGTCTTTTGCAGCGCCTTTGCCTCCCGCTCCAGATTCCCTTACTGGTTTGGCGAACACTCCTCCCAAAGAGACTGAAAAGGTCGGCAGCATCATTCTATTAAACAGTCGTGATCGTGACAGAACTGTTTATCCACAGCCCACCTTTGTTCGCATGAGACTCCCTCGCGAATACAGAAATATCGTGAGTTTCCAAGTCATGCAAGTAAGCCTTCTTACTTCCTTCTATTACTTCAGGCCAGACAAATTCAATATCGATTTCACAATTCTTGAACAAGGCCGTGTGTCAAATGATGGTGGTGTCATAACTCCTCTTAATATTACAAATATTATAAGACAAGGCTCTTATAATATTGCATCTCTTCTTGCAGAAATTTCAAAGTGGCTAAATAACGTCCCACTTTTCGCCGATTTTATCAACGGGTTTTCAGATTTCCAGTCAGTATTTCAGAGCACTGGCGATTTCGGCGTGAATTTCAACGAGGCTGGCGACTTTTTCTATGACAATCTTCAAAACGATTTCGTCACGAATCCCACAAAGGATTTTATTATTACACGCTTCTGGAAAAACAGATATGGCGCCCAGTCGAGTTATACGATCAACCAAGTTCGCATGGCATATTACTATCCACCTCTAAAGGAAATCTTACTAGATAATGCATTTACAGGTCAAGTAAATCTAGCGCCAGGCCTCGGCATCGATCCATCTGTCCTAACAACAGAAGATGTGACATCGCGCATTATATACACCTTTCAAGGAATTAATGATCCAGTCGTTATAGCAGTTGTAAATGCGAATCAAGCACTTCTCGATACATATCGACTCAAGCACACCTTTCGCTATTATCTAGTAAATAAATACGCCCTTTCAGTGCAAGGCCAGGGCCAACAAGTCATTTTCACAAGCCAGAGTCTTAATACAAGTCTCGTTAATCTTCTAACCAGTAAGAATAGTCAATTCTATAATGCACAATTGGGTCTCGCAGGCCTAACTTCAAATCAGTTCAATTCTCTTTCGAATGCTAACAATAACATCCTCGCAGTTCTTCAAGATATGAACGCCTTTCAACAGAGTAATTTCGCAAAATATTTCGCCGTCCCCTTCAATGACTATGTCCCTCCATACTATAGTAAACTTAACTGGACAATTCTAACGCGTAATGGCGTTGGAGCTGTAGGAATACCAACTGGCTACACAGACCCTTCTTATGATCCTGAAAAGGCAAAGCAGATATCTCGCAATATTATTGAGCCCTTGTCGAAAGAACCAGTGCATAGTTTTCCCAATATGACAGGCCTCACATCGACAATAGATACCTTTAAGGTTTTTGGCGAGTTCAATTATCCATATTCGGCGACAAACTGCAATATTAATTTTAACTCGAATGTTATTAATCATAGCACAAATTACATTCAAACTGCTCTCAAGGGAAATTCGGTTAATGCGGTTATCCATATTTCATCTTCAAGATATGTCGTCTTTGAGTTCGCGAGCCCAGTTAGACAGACACTGCAAATAGAGACATTGCCTAGACCGACTCAGTATCGTATTCCTCTATATAATGATATAAATTACAGTTCTACTATTCAGAAGTTTTTCGACGCAAGCTACGCCTTTGTTCCTTCTCCCTACAAGGGGGCAGCCCCCTATACCTATAAAATGGACAATATTCCCCAGTCCAATATTATAGATATTAGTGGGTGGGGCTTATCGAATGCGGTCTTGCCAGCTTCGACGACATACACATGGAACATGAGCTACGCAAGCAGTTTCAGCACGACCTTCGAGAATCTTTTGAGTATTAATGTTCTTAATAAGGCCCTATATTTGTCATTTACTGCGCCAGATTCGAACAATTATTCGCCAAAATCCACTTTTAGATATCAATTAAACGTTGACACTGTCGCATATGATCTGAGTGGAAATAAGACGGCCCCTCGTCAGGCTATGAGAGTATTCTTCTATAAGGATCGCGGCGGATTCATGGCAGATACATATCTAAATCGCCAAGAATCTCCCTATAATTGCATTGCCAGCACAATTATGTCCACAAATATGTCTAATGTCGATTACCCACTCACAGTCTATCCAAAACAGAAAATATATATGACTATAAGACCTGACGAGACGACATTCGGCAGTCTTACATTAAAGGCCATCCCCTACTTTTCCACAAACTACGTTATAGAGACACTCGATACGACAATAGATAGCATTAATCCACTTATAGATAATCCATATGATCCGAAAACGCTCAGTAACTACAATTATGCGAGGGTCTATGATTCGAATTACCTGTCTCTGCCTATAATAAGCACCCTATGGCCACCAGATCCAAAAATAGATGCATCACAGGACATTCTACTTTCCTCCAATGTTCCTATAGGCTATGATCTGAGCTCGGTCTCAATTGATTACACGGATTATATGCCATTTATTGTAGGCAAGTCGACGAATTTCTGCCCCTCAAACATAAAGGTGGGAATAGATCCTATCAATCAATATCAATTCAGCTCAAATTCCCCATATGATATTAACATCCAATCCTTCTTCTATGACGGTTCTAAAAATGGCGTCCTCTTGCCCAAACTAGTTGATGTATATAATCCCACCACAGTCCCATATAGACAAGAGAAAATCGTGCATTATTATTCGCTAAATTACATTATAAGTGGCTGGGACGTCGCCCACTATGCACCGTATATTACAAGCAATGATGTCCAACGCCCATACAGTGAATATAGCACACATGGAACACCAATAAGAGGTTATGAATATGCGAGTCCCATTGGTGTCCAAGACAGCAATAACTACCTATCTCTTGGTGTCGGTCCTTGTGGCTTCGGCTTCACGCCTGCTGAAGGAATTTGGGACATTGATCGCGTAGTTGTGCGCAGTGCTTTCACAGATGCGTCGAATGATCCTAATAGGACAATTCAGTATTTGGCCGTATATAATATGCAAGATGTTCTCGACAAGCAAATCCAGACAATTTCTATGAGAAGTTCCATCGTCGTCTTGTCGACTTCTGCAATCGTAACCTATAATCCAAATGATCCAGCCACTCTTTCTGGCGGCTTCGATCTAACTGGTGGCACGTATTATGAATTCCAAAAGATCAACTTGCCTCTTTCAAACACGAATAGCACGATTATCGGTTTTTCTGAGAACCAGGGAACCATGACGAACGATCCTAGCAATTTATACAGCATCGTGGCCTTTGACAAAAACGAGATTCCCACGACAATAAAAGCTCTCAGTGGCAGTCTAGTCCCCTTTCCTTATTATAATAATGCGACACCGTCCACCACCTTCAAGGACGGCACTCTACCGCCGCAGTCCTTCTTCTACGATCTTGTTGTGCCAACTGGCTCAAACCAAGATATCTTCCCACTCCCATTGCCAGCCTTCAGCACCTTCGGCCCTGGCAAGGGGTATGATGGAACACAGAGTTTCTACGCCCTCAGCCAACCTATAGGCACATCAGTTGTTCATTATATTGATGCGAAGCCATTCATTATAGATGTGAGCGGCATTTTCGCCTATGATCTCCAGTTTCCAGCGAATACTCTTATTGGTGATGTCGCCAACTATATTATGACCCAAAATACGAATTATCAAGTATGGGCATATGAGCAGTCCGTGCGTAACTTGTCACTTACGTGGAATTTAACCGCCGATTTGATCTATCCGCCTGACGAAAAGACAAGTATCTTGGGCATTGCAGGAAATACGACAGATTATATCTTCCTCGGCGCAAAGTCGAATACGACGAGTAATTTCGAGCTGCGTATTAAGAAATTCAATCCAGTAAGTGGTCTCTTATATGAATTCTACACATTGAGCACCTTTATTATATCAAATGACTTCCAACTAAATACATTCAGTTACACGAATATGGACGGATTCATTTTCACGGGCAAAACATCGTCGAACCCCATTCTTTATAGGTGTATCGATCGCATCAATCTAAATCTCCACCCATTTACAGAAGATAAAAAGGCGAATATTTTCCATTCACAGGACTGTAGTTCTAATAACTTCTATTGGTTACGCCAAGATGCATCTTATAATGCATCGACCTTTTACCAGGTGGTACAAGGCGAAGGATTTCCAGGTGTTAAATGGGAGATTCAGTCGCAGAGTCTGACACCTCTTCCAAAAACCTTTAGAACAATGGCAGTCAGTCTTTTTAGAGGCCAGCAATATGAAAATGCGATCGACGAAATTCTTTTTACAACTATGGAAACTGGTTTTACCACAAACTTCTTCAGTGTCTACCAGTTCAATAGTAATACTGGTAATGCGATTGTTCTAGAATCTATCGTGCAGTTTATAAACACAAATTCGAATCCCATCAATGCGAGATATGTGCAGACTGGTTTTAATTCTTCTAGATGGTTTATGACAGATCAATATCCATACTTATGGGCAAATCGCAATAATTCGGTCGATAGTATATCACGTGTAGCTGCCGCGTGGCAGATATTCTATCCTTGGCAGAAGATCGTATTGAAGAAGATAGCAAATAACACGAATCCTATTACAGATTTGACGACCTTGGATTATCCAGAATACCCTCATACAGAAATGTTTTATTACAATAACACCAGTTCTATTAACAAGGACATCTCGAATCGCTGGGGTCTTGAGCAGTCGACAAATTTCGTGGTGGCTAACACGGATTTCGCAGGCTTTTATTTCAATAGTTACATTTTCACCTGCCCTCTAAGGGCATCATCTGGCTCAAATGACAAGCAGTATATCGCAATAAGAAACTACAGTCCAACTGAGGAATCTGATGTGATGGTCCGCTTTGTTCTTGTAAATAAGTACACATTCGGCTACACGACCTTTGAGAACATAGGAACAGAGGCCAATCTTTATAAGTCAGGTGTTTCTAACTTATTTTTTGATCCGACCTATGGCGTCGTCTTGAGCAATTTCGACAGTCAATTCCAGGTTCAGAAGTATTGGGGCAGCAACTTGGTCCCAGGCTTTGGCGGTTGCAATTTAGCTTTCTCGACCTTCAAGGAGTTTTCTATTACATATAGTAATCTCTATAACAAATATAATTCTAACGCGGATATAATTACAACAATTACGAGCAATGTTCGCTCCAATATCAATAATTACATCTTAACTTCTCTTCAGAATATTTTACCGCCTTCTGCTCTAACTCGCCAACAGTATACGGATCCTCTCCAGTTCAGTCTTCTTTGGAAGACACCCTTGCAGCCGAACTATCAGAATCTCACAGACAATTGGGGCCTCGGCTATAATCTAGGATTCAACAAACAAGATACGCCATTTGGCACAGTTCAAACTGCACAGAGTTTCTATAAGATTATTGACGACTATATTTATTTAAGAATAAGCCCAGAATATGATATGAACAAGCTCGATTTCGGTGGACGTGAAAATCTCTCAGTCACTCGTGATTCGACTGGTGCGACGAAGACATATTATGGTAAACTTCTCTTGAACAATTTCAATGCCTTTTCACAGACTCTTGTGCAGAATCCTGTTAGCTTCCAACCACCTATAGGTCGATTGGAATCTGTGAGTTTCCAGTGGCTGAATTTCGATGGAACCCAAGTGAATAATATAAATTGTGAATGGAATATATCAATATCGGTTACAGAACAATTGACGAAGTCGCAATCTGCCGCGCCGACAAAGTAATATTATATAAAGTTATCATAGAAAGACGAAATGTCTGTTTATGATCAAACAGTAATTCCCAGTAAAATGCGAAACTACTGTGCGCCGCCTCATTGGGACGCCAATGCAATCTTTCGCTACAGTGTTCCTCAAGATATACAAGTATCTCTTCCGATCACACCTAGACCATATGCCAAGATATGTCTAGAATATAAGACAACGGCACCATTCGAGCAGGCTCCTCAAGTTCCTGATAATTTCGTTGTCCAGGGCGCCGCCAATAATTTCCCTCCTCAACGCTATATTGCGAATGTGGATACAGAAAGCTCCCTAGAAAGACTAGATAGACCCCTAAATCGCGATCCTGTCCCCTCAGATGTGCCAGGTGTCCCCTATTTTTTACCCAATGAGAGGGGGGATATGTTCAATCAAAGACTCCTACTCAACCCTGTAAGACCCCCTCTAGATAATACGATGGCCGAGCTGGAGATCCCCAAGGCCATTCGCGATATTCACGGGTATGATTGCTACAACAAGGAACTCACATGTGATGTGGCATTCAACAACAAGATGTGGTTCAATGCTACACGTCTACAGAAGTATAACCAGCGTGATACAGAGTGTGGATCAAGATATGACTATACACAGGGCCAGACCCCTAGTGCCAGTAGACTACCCAAGGTGTGGGATGATCCTACAGATTAGTATCTTTAGATAATAATATCTAATATCTGTGATGATAAGAATAGATATTACAGATTAGTATCTTTAGATAATAATATCTAATATCTGTGATGATAAGAATAGATATTACAGATTAGTATCTTCTAAGAGAAGCCCCTATTGTTTCTTAAGATAAATCGAAAGAATATGCTCATAAAGTTTGTGAAGAATACCAATAGGTATTGTTTGTATACTTGTCACAGACCCCCTATAAGGATTAACAAGCTGTATATTGTCGACAACACAACAGCCATATGTAGTAAAGAAATACGCCTTAAGAAGGCTTTCAATCCATATTGCGAGATCAGGCTTCTGTTCTGTTGTTAAAACCACAAGAGTCGTATCTAAGAAACAATCCGTCTGGATTGGACTTATATCATCAATTACACATTCTGGATTTAGAATACACTCCTCTTTTGAAGAGGTATATAGATTCAAGAACTTCTCAGTCGTCTCCAAGTATTCGCCGAGTGTCTCTACATTGCTCGCCATTTCTTGAACCTTGTATAAGGCCGCGTTACGACCCTCTGCAACAAGATAGAGCGCACTTAGTCGCCATATATCAATAAGACACTCCTTCCAATGGACCGACTTGTCGACGAATTTACGCCAAGAACGTAGAACCTGTGCCCTGTATTCTGTGGGGACGACCGTGCGTGCTTGGCCAATTGTGAATTCGTCGAGTGAATACTTATCGAAACGCAGAGGCCGAAGTTGGCCTCGAATCTTGGCAAGAATACTCGTAGCCGCTATGCAATCCTTCGTTTCCCACGCCACACCCTTCTTCTGTGACCACTCCCATACTTCTGCATAACCCGCTGGCGGAATCTTGGCAGTATCTGCAAAGAACTCCTTCGCCATTTCGGTGATCTCATCATTCCACAGGGAGAAAAAGCTGGCATCCTCTGCAAAGATGCGTATAGTGAATATGAGACGCTCCAAGAATGGTTCGTGAAAGTCCTTGATATTGGAGAACTTGCTATAAAGATGGCGGCGAATGAATAGATGCAAGAAGGAATTGAAACTCGCACTGTCGGTCCATGTGGGCGGTTTCCAGCTATCTTCAAAGGGTAGATATCCTTCTTCCTTCATTTCATATGGGTCGATCGAGGGAAGAAGTCCTATTTTTCTTATAGACTGCCATTCATCGCCATCTATGGAATCCAAGAGGCGTCGTAGGCTGGGGCTAGATTGGCCAAGTTCAACGTCACTGAGAGCATATTTGGCCAAGCCATGATAAGACAAATAAGTGTATCCTATTTCTCTTACAAATCGGCTCAAATGGCGCTCATTTCCGTGATATGTCAAGAAAAGTCGGCGACGCGCCCGCGTTATGCCGACATAGAAGAGGCGCCGCTCATTTATAATCTCCTCCTTTCCCTTGCGACCAGGAAGACAGTCGTCGCTCAAACAAATACAGAAGGTATAGTCCCATTCGAGACCCTTTGAACCGTGGAAGGTCGATAAGTCGACGCCTTCGCCTTCTCCGCCAGTTTTTTCAGAAAGGCTCAAATATCTGCATGGAATACTATTTTGAAGAAGGATTTCCTCAATTCTATATAGGTCGACGTTGTTGCGTGCAAGGACCGCAATAGAGCCTTTCTTATCACTCGCCCTTATTTCACGGATCACTTTCGAGATCCACGTGCATTCGTCGTTAAATCTCCAGAAGAAAAGAACTTCTGGTTTCATACCGCCCCCACTAGCCGCGATCATTTCCTGTTTCCAAGGCAGGGTTGGAATCTTTTGCATAACACGGTTCGCAACGGCCACAATTGCGCCAGTAGATCTGTAATTCATTCTTAGCTGATAGTCTTTTACTGACTTGACATAGGTATGGTATTCTAAGAGATAGTGGGTGGAAGATCCTCGCCAGGTATATATGTTTTGGGCATCATCGCCGACAATAATGAAACGGACGCCAGGATGGCGCATTGCCTCAAGAAGTCGCCATTGAATATTGTTAATATCCTGGAATTCGTCAACAATTACGTAACGAAGATGTGATACCCATTTGCGCCCCTTTTCCGTCTTTAGCCAGGCTAACCATTTTATAGGTAATTCGTCGATAAAATACGGATCCAAGATACTGGAATAACTGTATTTGGCGAGAACATCCTTGGCAATTGCGTGGAAGGTTCCAGACCAGATTGAGGTCGGTCCACAGAGGTTCTTAATACGCCCAGTCATCTCACGCGAAGCATTTCTGGAAAATGTAAGAAGAACGATTGAATCAGAACTTATATTGCATTTTTCTATTAGCCAGCTAATACGCGAAGTGATTGTCGTGGTTTTTCCAGAACCGGCTGAAGCAAGAATGCGCTGGTTTTCATAGAGGTCGGCCGTTACGACTTTGTATTGTTCTTCATTGAGTTTTGCAGTTCCTTTACTGAATTCAATATTCATTATATATTTAACGCGTTAACTCTTTAGAGTGCCTAATGATATTCATCGACTTTAATAGGAGGATGGAGGCGATTATCGAGAAATGGTGGGAACTATTTGACGAAGCATCTTTAGAGAAAAAAGTTGTTCTGCAGACATGGATCTATGGCCTGTTTTGCTATATTCAAGATTCGCAAGAAAATGGCGAATGGGAAATCGCACCCTTTGAAGAACTTTTTGAATATGCGAGTGAATTCATGGATCTTTCGAGGGAAGGGCTGGATCTTCTGAAGGATGAATTTCTTAATCTTCGGCTTTCGCCCTTGATAGAAGATTTTCAGAAGAATTATGACAAATTTACTGATAAGATTAATGAACTTTCTCTAGAAATAAATATAACTAAAGAGATCTTTAATGGCGAGGATCTTTCAGAAGATACTAGAAAGCGAGTCCTAGTTCTTTTGGGAAAAATACAAGAAGAGTCAAAAGAACTAAAACGTAAACACAAGATACAAACAAGAAGAATTCACGGTCGCAGATCAATTACACCGATAAAGAGAAAAAATGGGAGAAGAGCGGTTACTTTAAAAAGTGGGAATAAATAGAATGGAGACTTTTAGATATCACAGCAATGAATTAAAGAAGACGCCAAATGGACTAAGATCGAATGTTGTCACAGTCAAGAATGGTAAAGGCAAAAAGAACACCATAATCTATAATAATTCTGGCAAGGTTGTTGAAAATGTTTCAAAAAAACTCACTATCTCCGAAATTAAGAATATTAAGAATGCCAAATTCATGCCAGGTCTTTTTACCGCTATGCGTAAGAGAACGCGTAAGCTAAAAAGATGAATATCTAGATGAGGCGATGATCCTCGAAGGATTTCTGTTTATAATTTTATGTATAGCAATCCTCGTCTTTTTCTATAAACAAGCCGTCACAGAATTCCGCCTAGCACAGACCGCAGAACTCGACAAAACACCCACTCTCATGCAAGAAAAAATCCCAATCGTCGTCCAACCATTCGCAATTCCGTCCCATCTATGGACATTGAAGGAAATACTCGCAAGACCCAGTCTCGGCAACGTAATAGTCCCAGAATACCAAATGTCACTCAAACAAGTCGCAAACACACCCGCGGCAGTCGCCCCATGGTCACAGACTTTTGCAGAAAGTGCTGCCATTATGACAGGCCTTCCAGTCTGGGCAGAACAAACACTCAAACCAGTCTTCTCAAGAGCCACGTTTATAGCACCGATCTATACATACCGAACAGAAGTTTACCTTGGCCCTCAAGGCCTTCAGAAGACCTTTGGCCTAATGACCATCTTAGCAGTCACCGATGGCACGGCAAATGTCACTCTTTTGAATGAGCAGTCTGAGCCATATTTGCCACCCTCTTGGAAAGGAAAACTCATGTCGAGGCTCACACGCGACGAAGCACCTCTTATAAGTCAGATTCAATGCATTGACGTAGTTCTAAGACCAGGAACATGCCTTATTATACCACCCCATTGGCGCTATTGTATTGAAGAGAAAGAAGACACTTCTTGTTCTATTAAAATAACAGTGCATCATCCTATAAGTTTAATGATGGAAAAGGTTGCCAATAGAACATAAGCACTTAAGCATCAGACTATATAAAATTGAAATTGTTTTATTATATGTTTATTGGAAAATAAATGAATAAAGAACAAGAATCCTTTCTAAAGTTGGAGGAAAGAGGCCATAGTATCTTTCTCACTGGCTCGGCAGGCACAGGCAAATCCTTTATTCTCAATCACCTCATTGATCGCTATAAGAAGACTGGGAAAACGTATGGTCTAACTGCGATGACAGGTTGCGCGGCACTACTTCTTGGAAAAGCCCAGACACTTCACAGTTGGGCATCAGTCGGCTTGGCGAAGGATCCAGTCTCGAAACTCATCTCATCTATTCGCAAATCGAGAAAATCCATGAAGCGCTGGCTTCTAACGGATGTTCTTATTGTCGACGAAGTGAGTATGATGCCGCCAGAGTTATTTGAGAAGCTTGATCAAATTGGCAAGAAGCTTCGTAATTCACAGAAGCCCTTCGGCGGCATCCAACTCATCTTTGTAGGTGATTTCTTTCAACTACCTCCTGTCTCCAACGATCAAAAATTCATCTTTGAAATTGACTTATGGTCCACCATTAATTTCAAGGTGATTCAACTCACAGAGATTATGCGGCAGACGAATCCAGTCTTTCACAAGATCTTGAATGAGGCGAGAATTGGACAGATAAGTCAAGAAACCCTGGACATCTTGAATAAGAGGAAGGGTCTTCCTTGGAAGAAGCTTGAGATTAAGCCGACTCTTCTCTTTCCACATCGGTCAATTGTGGCAAATATTAATGCGCAGAATCTTGCGAAGTTAGAAGGTATTCAGAACAGTTATAAGGTGAGCACAGTAATTACACAAGAATGCGCCGTTGATATTACGAGCCTACCTATAAAATTTGCGATTGAGAAGACGAATCGTGATGCGCCTTATGAAGAGGAATTGCTTCTAAAAGTCGGCGCTCAAGTGATGCTCATTATCAACATGCCGAAGAAGACTGGCGATGAAAAGAACGATTTGGAGATGGATCTTGTAAATGGCAGCAGAGGAATTGTGACAGGATTCATGGAAGATTCTATTAAGACACCTCTTGTGAAATTCCAAGGATTCACCAAGTCTATACCGATTTCACATAATATGTGGAGTATTGACGAGTTCGAAGGAGTTTCACAAATGCAAATTCCTCTTAAACTCGCGTATGCTCTCACGATTCATAAGGCACAGGGCGCGACATTGGATTCTGCACTTATAGATATTGGTTTGAACACATTTGAGAGCGGCCAAGCGTATGTTGCTCTTAGTCGCGTAAAAAGTCTTGAAAGTCTCTATTTATGGGATATTGATCCAAGTGCATTCAGGGCGAATCCGAAGGTCAAGAAGTTCTATTCTAGTCTACAATAAGTAATGGCATAACAAAAAATTGATTATTGTGAACGCAGTCATGTCGATATCACTAATATTAAAATGTCGCAAACCAGTAAGGCGAATTTGAAAATGTCTTCCCCCGTTCGTAAGTCGCGCAAGTCTTCCA
>Ga0114974_10002819_pt1 | contig 13315 bp, 9 predicted proteins | sample S_130206_EF_Meta_FD_87318 | JGI IMG/M metagenome (GOLD analysis project Ga0114974, IMG submission 87318) | Freshwater microbial communities from Lake Simoncouche, Canada to study carbon cycling - S_130206_EF_MetaG | ecosystem: Environmental > Aquatic > Freshwater > Lake | place: Lake...
AACGAAATCAAACAGAAGCACAACATGTCGTCGCCTTCACCGGTGACCGACGGCAAGCACGTGTGGGTGGTGTCGGGCAACGGCATGATCGCGTGCTTCGACTTCGCGGGAAACCAGAAGTGGACCTTCGATATCCCGAAGAACTTTGGAAAGATCGGCATCCAGTTTGGCTACGGTTCCTCGCCGTTGCTGGTCGATGGCAAGCTCGTGTTTCAGATGCTGCACGGACTCTACACGGACGAACCCTGCTACCTCTTCGCGCTGAACGCCGCGGACGGAAAAAAGCTCTGGCACGTGGAGCGCCCGACGGACGCGGAGCATGAGTCCCCCGATGCCTACTCGACGCCCGCGCTGCTCGTGGTGAATGGCAAAAAACAAATCGTCGTCGGCGGCAGCGATTATGTGACGGGCCACGACGTCGAGACGGGCCAGGAGCTGTGGCGTGGCGGCGGGCTGAATCCGGAGAAGAGCAAAACGTTCCGCGTGATTGCGTCCCCGCTCGTCCGTGACGGCATGATCTTCGCGCCGACGAGGGTGAAGCCCTTCATCGCCTTCAAGGCGGGCGGCACCGGCGACATTACGACGAGTCACTTCGCGTGGAAGTGGACCGAGCGGGGCTCGCCCGACGTGCCGACTCCCGTGAGCGACGGCGAGCGGCTCTACATGGCCGACGACCGCGGCTCGATCACGTGCGTCAATGCCAAGACGGGCGAGCGCATCTACGGCCCGGAGGCCACTGGCCTCGGCACGATCAGTGCCTCGCCGATTCTGGCCGACGGAAAAATCTACATCACCAGCGAGTCGGGGGAGACCGCCGTCGTGCAAGCCGGCCCGGCGTACAAGCTCCTCGGTAAAAACGCGCTCGATGGCAGTTACACGCTCTGCACGCCGGCCGCGGTGGATGGCGAGCTCTTCATCCGCACGGGCACGCACTTGTATTGCGTGACGAAGTAGCGGCAGTCTAAACCGGCGGAAACGCCGGAAGGAGGCGCTTGCGTGCAGGCGATGGTTTTCGGTCCCGACCACAATCGCCCGCAAACGGGTTCCTACCTCGGGCGGGCGGTGCGAATTGCGTTGGGCGACGTCTTGACCTGCAGTGCGTCACGCGCGAATTACTCTCAGACCATGACCAATCTCCAGCTCGCCGTTCACTTCTTTTTCCAGATCGGGGCGATCTTGCTCGTATGCCAAATCGTCGGCCTTGTCGGGCGTCGGGCGGGCCAGCCGCAGGTGGTGTCAGAGATGCTCGCTGGCGTGTTGCTCGGGCCGTCGCTGCTCGGGTTGTTTCTCCCAGCGGTGTCGGCGAAACTGTTTCCTCCGGAGACGTTGCGGGTGCTGTTTCCCGTTTCCCAGCTTGGTCTCGCGGCCTACATGTTTGTCGTGGGGCTCGAGTTTCGGATGGACATCGTGCAACGCCAGCTGCGCAGCGCCGTGGCGGTATCGATCGCGGGGATGGCGGCGCCGTTCGTGCTTGGCGCGGCACTGGGCTGGTACTTTCACGGTCACACGTCGCTCTTTCCCGCCAAGACCTCGCTCGTCGAGGCGATGATTTTTCTCGGCGCCTCGATGTGCATCACGGCGTTTCCCATGCTCGCGCGCATTCTCCATTTCAAGCGCCTCACCGGAACGACGATGGGCACTGTCGCCATCGGCGCAGGCGCGATCAACGATGCGGCGGCGTGGGGTTTGCTCGCTATCGTGCTCGCGAGTTTCGATGGAAATTTTGCGGGCGCGGCATGGAATATCGGCGGTGGCGTCGGCTTCGTCGCGGTCGTGCTGCTCGTGGCTCGCCCGCTGCTGGCGCGGTGGGCGCGCGGGATCGAGGCGCGGGGGGAATTGTCGGACGGCGCATTCGTCGTATGCCTCGCTTTGATGGCACTGGCCGCTGGTTTCACCGACTGGATCGGCCTGCACGCAGTATTTGGCGCCTTCGTTATGGGGATTGCGATGCCGCGCGGCCTCGTGGCAAAGGAGCTGATCGGGCGCATCCAACCGCTCACGGTCGCGCTGCTGCTGCCGCTGTTCTTCACTTACTCGGGCTTGAACACCCAAATCGGCCTCCTCGATTCCGCCTACCTTTGGGGCATGACGGGCCTCATTTTGATCGCGGCGATCGGGGGCAAGGGCGTGGCTTGCTGGCTCGCCGCGCGCGCGACGGGATTGTCGAATCGTGAGTCGCTCGGCATCGGTACGTTGATGAATGCGCGCGGGCTGATGGAACTGATCATCATTAATATCGGCCTGCAGCGCGGCATCATCACGCCCGCCCTGTTTGCCACGCTCGTGATCATGGCGGTCGTGACGACGCTGATGGCGTCACCGCTGTTTGAGTTGCTCGTCGGACGCCATCGGCCGGCGACGGAGCCGTAGGAAGTCAGCCGCCTCTTGGGCGCTTGCCGCGGAGGAGGCGCGGGTCGGTTGCGAAGTGTCCGGCCCGGCCCGCCGGTCAGAATTCCGTGCTGGCGCGGAGCGTGAACGTGCGCGGCGATTCGCGAAAGATTCCGCGATAGTAGCGCTCGTCGAAGAGATTCGTGACGATCAGGCTGAGGTCGACGTTCCGGTTGGAGAGCTTGAGCGAATAGTCGATCGCGGCCCGGCCCACGACGTAGGCGGGCGCGTCGCCCGCAATGGTCGGGTCGGTGGAGAGCCGGACTTTATCTACGTAGGCGAGGCCGAGGCCGAGACCCAGTTTGTTGAACGGGCCGGACGAAAAACGATAGCGGTTCCAGAGGCTCGTCTTGTAGCGGGCGGAGCCGCTCGACCGCGCGCCCACTTGATTGGCGCTCTGGGGATTCGGCACGAGAGTGCCGTTGAGCAACGCGATTTTGGCGATGCCGGGATTGTCCACAATTTTGGCAACCGGGAGATAGCTGAAGCTCGCTACCAAAACATAATTGCGGCCGGGCTGATACATCAGCTCGGTCTCAAGTCCGCGCGTGAGTCGCTCGCCGCCATAGGTGTACCACGTGACGTTGTTCGTCGTAATGGCGTCGAGGTTGCGCGAATCATTGTCGGTTTTGAGCTGATCCGTGGTGCGAAAATCGTTCAACCGGTTTGTCTCGAAGACGGTGAACGTACCCGTGAGCGTGCGATTCGCGAAGGCGAATTTGGCCCCGATGTCCCAGCCCTGGCCTTCGCGCGGCGGTGCCGGCTCGGCCGCGCGCTCGTCCACCGTGGTGCCGTTACCCTCGACGAATGCCTGGCCGGAATTCGGCTCGAACGACGTGCTCGTGCTGGCGTAAAACACGAGGTCGGGTTTCGCCTCCCACGAGGCGCCAAACGTCGAGACCGTCGACACGCGACGATTGGCCACGCGGAACGTGTCGTTGTAAACCTGCCGGCGGACACCAGCGAGCAGCCCCAGTTTACCGTCGAAGAGTTCCATGATGTGGCTGGCATAGCGCGCCTGCTCGCGGTTGAACTGCGACAGGCTCGGCCCTGGGAGTGAATCGCCCGACACGGCGAAATAGCGCGTGATGTCGGGGTAGTCTTCAGTGAGCGGATTCCAGCCCGGGGTGATCTGCGCACCGGCGGAGGCACGGATGTCTTTCGGGATGCTGTTCAGCGGCAGCGCGACGGTCGTCGCCTGGGTGAATTGGAAAAAATCGTCGCTGTATTGCGATGCGCCCGCATGCGTGGTGTTGCGGAAGGGCCCGAAGGAATAGTTGGCGATCACGTCGCCGGTGATCGTCTTGGAGTCGTTCAGGTTGCGGAGGCTCGCGGGATTGGCGCGGATCACTCCGTCGCCGCTCACGGTGTTCATGTCGATCCGGTTTCGCAGTCGGTCGAGATCGTATTTGTAGTAGCTGCCTTTGAAGGAGAGAAATTTCCAGGGCATGAAGGTGGCGGTGCCGCCCCATTCCTTCACGTCGATGGTGCCGCTCGAGCCGACTAGGGAGCTATTGTAGTCCCAGCCGTAGCGGGTCGCGTCGGGATTGACCCCGATGATGCGCGGTACCGTCGTCGCGAGATCGTAGATACTACGGGTGTCGTTGGCCCAGTTCGCGCTGGATTCGCGCCAGCGAGTCTGAAGAAACGTGATGGCCGCGGGCGTGGTGGCGGTGGCACCGGCGCGACCGGCGGCCTTCGCCCAGGTAATTTGCTCCGCGCGCGGATTCCGGTAGTCGGAGTCATATTGCGGATTGTTTCTGTAAACGGTCCGCATATCGCCGGTATTTTCTTTGTGACTACGTTCGAACGAAAGCCTCAGGTTCAGATTGGAGAGGGGCCGGACGCCGACGGTGGCGCGGAGGGACCGGTTGTCCGAACGACTGTCCGCGATCCACATCTGGTTGTCCTGCCACTGCGCATCGAGGCGATAGGTCAGCCAATCTTTCCCGGGCAAGATGCGGCCCTGTGAAGCGAGGCTGGCGGTCTGACTGTTAAACGAACCATAGGAAACGTTCAGGGTGTTCCGCCGCTGGGGTGACGGCGGCGGTGTGCTGAAATTGAAGATGCCACCGGGTTGTGCACGGCCGAAAAACAGTGTGGCCGGGCCCTTGACGACTTCGAGTCGGCCGCCGGAGGACACCACCGGGTCGGTGTAAAATCGGCGACCATCCTGTGAATAGAAGCTCGTGCCGTGGCCGCGGGCAAACGCCGTGCTGCCACCGTCGAGGTTGCTCGGCTCCACGTAGGCGCTGGGGATGAAATCGGACATTTCCTGATAGGAATTGAAACCGGCTTCCCGGATGAATTCCTCGGTCAGGATGTTGACGGCGAGGGGCGTCCGCTGGACGTCGCGATTGAAACCGGTGGCCACCTGCGTGGTCGTCGCGGCGTAACCGCCGGTGTTGGCGATGACTTCAAACGGATTCAGCACAATGCTCGCGGCCGCGCTGGCGGTGGCCGGCGTTTGCGCCGCCGCGCTTGGTGCGAGAGTCAGGGCAAGGCAGCCGGCGATCGTGGGAATAGAATAGGGGAGCTTCATGGGGTGGGTTTTTAAAAACGAACGCGGCCACGCGGGAGCCAGCCGACAAGCGGCTGGTTTCGGGGACTACGGTGACGCGGCGAGTAAGACGCACCGACCTGGGTATCGTTGCGCGCAAAACCGCTCCGCTGGGAGTAGGCTGGATGCGACCACGCGATCGGGTGCGCGCGGTTGCGCAACGGCGTCTCGGGCGTGATGACGTGCGCCTCTCGCCGTAGCGACTGATGTCGCAGACGTAGCCCCCTCGCACGAAGGGTGTCATCATGATGATGCGGTGTCGGGTGTCGGTCGTGCGCTCGGGCGCGCCTTTTACGTTGCCAGAGCAGGGTCAGGGCTGAGGTGTCGCGGCGCAGTTCATCGCGCCGCGCACCGGCGTAAAAAGCAGAAAAACACAGCTTCGTCCTCGACTCGTCGAACTCGGGATCGCCGACGTTGAGGATCCTGTGGACCAGTGCGTACGGCTCCTGCGACCGCATCTGACCGGTCCGGAGGCCTGCGTGGTGGGTGGTGGAAAAACGCGACGCAAGATTTGCGCCGCGCACTTTTCTCCTTTTCCTAGCGTTCCCCCCAGTATGATTCCGTGGTTCTCGATGAAACTGTTTCGCCTCGCTCCCGACCCTGCCGACGCACGTTCGCGAGCTTCGTTGGGTTTTGCGATGGTCTACGGGTGCCTGAGTTTCGGGGTGGTGAGCACGCTGGCGTATTCAATTTGGGCGTTTCGTTTGGTGCCAGGCACGGTGGGCCTCTATACGACGACGGCCTTGGTTTACCTCGGTTTGGGCGGGCTCGCGCTCAGCCGGCTCGTCGCGGCACCGGGCGCGGCGTGGCGTTTCACGTTGTGCTTTGCGACGGTGTTTCTGGCCTACGCGGTATGCTGGTGCGCATTTTGGTTCGGCCTGAAGGGCGAAATGCGCGCAGATTTTCTCGGCGCGGCGACGGGCCTGGCGGTGATGACGTGGTTGTTCATGCGCGCGTTTGGACCCCCGCGCGGATTCCTCGCGATGTTTGCGGTGTTGCTCGCGCTGCACAGCGTTGGCTACTACGTGGGCGAGTACCTCTACGCTCTGGTGCGCGGTGCTAACGGCCGGCTGCTCTGGGGCGCGGCGCACGGGCTTGGTTTTGGCGCTGGCCTCGGCTACGTGCTTTTTCAGTGTCAGCGGCGCAGGCCTGCTCCCGCGGAATCGGCCTAACATTTCCCTCCTGATTTTTTTTCAATGTCATCCCTCACCCCTTCCGCCTCCTCCCCTGTGAACTACGACGCCATTATCATCGGCGGCGGTCCCGCGGGTGCATCGACCGGTGCCATCCTCGGCGAATACGGCCATCGCGTGCTGATCCTCGAGCGGGAAAAATTTCCCCGCTACCATATTGGTGAGTCGCTGATCCCGTTCACGTTTCAACCGCTCGATCGGCTCGGCATGATTCCGCAGATGCGGCAATCGCACTTCGTGAAAAAATACAGCGTGCGCTTCGTGCAGCCGGAAGGCGGGCGCTCGCAGCCCTTCTATTTTTCCACCCGCTACGACAAGGATACCATCGCGCAATCGTGGCAGGTGCTGCGTTCAGAGTTCGATCAAATGATGCTCGACAACGCCCGCCAGAAGGGTGTCGAAGTCCGCGAGGAAATCAAAGTCACACGCCTCTTGCGGGAGGGGGACCGCGTCGTCGGCGTGGCGGCAACTGATGCGGCGGGATGCGCCCACGAGTTTCGTGCCCCCATCACGCTCGACTGCACCGGCAAAGAGGCCTTCGCATCCCAGGCAAACGGTTGGCGGGAGCGCGATCCCTTTCTCAATAAGATCGCCGTGTGGACCTACTATCAGGATTCGAAGCGAGCCGAGGGCATCGATGAGGGCGAAACCACCGTCGCCTTCATCCCTGACAAGGGCTGGTTCTGGCACATCCCGCAGCACGGTGGCATGGTCAGCGTCGGCGTCGTGGCCGAGGGTAAATATCTCACGCGCGACGGCGTCAAAGATCCGGAGGCAATTTTCCAACGTGAGATCGGCGAAAACGTGTGGATCAAAGACCGTCTGTCCGTCGGCCGGTGCACGGGCGAGTATTGGGTCACGAGCGAGTATTCGCGGCACTCGCGCTATTGCGCGTCGCCCGGTCTCGTCCTCGTCGGCGATGCGCTCGCGTTTCTCGATCCCGTTTTCAGCAGCGGCGTCATGCTGGCGTTGAAGAGTGGCGTGCTGGTTGGCGAGACCGTGCACGCCGGCTTGGTCGCCGGAGATCTGTCCCCGGAGCGTTTCGCGACCTATGGTGCCACGATCCGCGCCGGCGTCGAAAACATGCGCAAACTCGTTTACGCGTTTTATCAACCGGGCTTCTCGTTCAAGCAAGTTGTCGAACGGCATCCCGAAGCCGCCGCCGACATCACTGACTGTCTGTCGGGCGACGTGAACAAAGATTTCTCGCGCCTCTGGAGCCAATTCCGGGAGCTCGTTCCGCTGCCCGACGATTTGCCTTACGGTGAGCCGTTGGTCTCCGCCGCCAGTGCGGTGAACTAAGGCCGACGCGATCTCGACCGGAATCTTGGGTTGGCTGACTTGCCGTTGGCGCGCGGCTGGCGGCTTGAGTCGGGTCGCTCCACCCGCCCAAAGAAAAACGCGAGCGATCTCACAGCCTACTTCGCTGAGGGTAGGCGCACCCACAAGGCCGCGAGTGCGAGGAGTGCGACTACGGCGGCCAAAGCGTAGAATACTGCGGCATACGATCCGGTGGCGGCGTGGCACTGCGCGAGGAGCAACGGGCCAACTGCCGAGGCCAGCACCGTCATCATCTGTGCCGTGCCGACGATGCGACCTAAATGGGCGCGACCAAAAACCTGCGCCCAGACACTGAAGAAAATCACGATCACAAATCCGCCCGTGAGGCCCATCACGACTGAGAACGCGTCCACTTGCGCGAGCGTCGTGAGCGAAGGCAGGGCGCACAGCGCCATGCCGAGCAGAGCCATCGTGAGCGCCATGAGGCGATTCATGCTCCAGCGCACAGCGAGCCAGCCGCCGAGGAAATTTCCGACGAGTGAAAGGAGGGCCACGATCACGAGACTGCGGTGATAGGTCCCCGCCGCGAAACCGCGCTCGGTGAGGATTGACTCGTTGAACAAGCCCACGCCTGACGCGACGAGGTTGTAGGTCGAACTCGCGAGGGCGAAGACCCAGAACGCCGGCGTGCGGAGCGCCTCGCCCCACGTCATGCTCACCGTCCGTTCGGCCGTCGCCGGCGTCGCCGTGTTCTCCCACGCCAAGCCACATTCTTCCGGTCCGCGGCGGGCCAGCCACCACGCGATCAGCGCCAGCCCAGGCAGAAGACACCAGCCGATCGTGGCCCACGCTGTCCGCCAGCCATCGCTGACGACGATTGCACCGATGATCGGAAACGCCGTCATGAAGCCCACGCTCAAGGCCACGGAAAAAATCCCCATCGCCAGATTCAATCGACCGCGAAACCACTGGCCGACCATCGTGACACTCACCACCGAAAGCGCGCTCTGACCGAGGCCGCGCGATAACACGAGCAAGCCAAACATGGCCGCCACCCCGGTCGTCACACTCATCGCCAACACGACCAGCCCCAACAGCGCGGCAATCGCGGTGAGCACGATCCGGGTGCCGATCTGATCCTGCAGGCGACCGACGCCGATGCAGCAGAGGGAGCCGAGAAGCGTCGCCCACAGATTCATTTCGGCGAACGTCACGCGGTCGAGCTGGAGATCTTTTAACAACGATTCCGTGATCAGGCCCAGCCCCTGCGTCCGACCAGGCAGCGTCCCCACCATCGCGAGCGCCGCGAGGCCGACCACGACCCAACCATAGTAGAAGCGCGTGCGGGACAGCAGTGCGGGCAGGCGGGAGACGAGGGTGGCAGCGTGGGTCATGAGCGGGAGGGAGATCGGGGCGCGCAGGAAAGTGAGCGGAGTGACTCGCTGCAAACCTTTCAGTTGCGGCAAGGCCGACACCCCGCACGCTTTCGCGGGTCGCCCTATGCACGCGTTAAAATTTCTCACCCGCTTTGCCGTTCTCGGACTTGTCTCATTTTGCAATAGCGGCGTCGCCCAAGAGGCGAAGCCCGTCGCTGGTCTGACGTTTCACGCCGCGCCGAAGGCGTTGCCCGCGGGTGCGATCACCGCCGATTGGCCGCATTTCCTCGGACCGAAACACGACGCTACGAGCTCCGAGACTAAGCTGCTCGGCGTGTGGCCGGCGGGCGGGCCGAAGAAAATCTGGGAGCTGACGACGGGCGAGGGCTACGCCTGTCCGGTCTTATCTGCTGGCCGCCTCGTTTACTTTCACCGCGTCGACGGCAAGGAAACTGTCGACTGCCTCGATCCGGAAACGGGTCGGCGTTTTTGGCGTTTCGACACTCCCGTCGCGTATCAGGATCGCTACGGCTTCAGCCCTGGGCCGCGCTCCAGTGCGGTGATTGACGGTGATCGCATCTACGTCGCGGGCGTGACCGCGCTGCTGCATTGTCTCGATCTCAAAACGGGAAAACTCCTCTGGCGCCGCGATCTGACCGCGGACTACCAAATCCCCCAATATTTTTTCGGCTACGGCCCGACGCCCTGCGTGTGGAAAGATCGGGTGATTGTGAATGTCGGCGGGAAGGCGCGCGACGGGACCTCGGGCACCTGCGTCGCGGCGTTTGATAAGCTCACGGGGAAAACGCTCTGGGAAGTCGAAGACACGTGGGGCGCCAGTTACGCTTCGCCCATCGTCTCCACGATTCGGGGACGCGAGGTCGCGCTCGTGATCGCCGCCGGCGATAGCCGTCCGAGTGCCGGCGGGTTGCTCACGATCGATCCGCAAACGGGCAAAGTGTACGACCGCTTTCCGTGGCGCGCGAAAGTCTTCGAATCCGTGATCGCGGGCACGCCGCTCGTCGTGGACTCCACGCGCGTCTATATTTCCGAAACCTACGAGAAGGGCGGCACGTTACTGGAGTTCGACGAGAATCTGAAATCGAAGCAGCTCTGGACGCAGCGCGGCTTCGGCCTGCACTGGATGATGCCGCTGCAAATCGACAGCCACCTGTACGGCTTTGCGGGCCGCAATCCGCCCGACACCGAGTTCAAGTGTCTCGAGGTGGCCACGGGAAAAATTGTGTGGAGCGACGACACGCGTTTCCAAGAGTCCGGTCGCACGCAGAGCTTTTTTCGCGCGAGCCTGCTCCAAGCGGGTGAACGGATCTTTTGTCTCGGTGAGGACGGCCTATTAGCCGAGTTCGCCCTCACCCCGAAAGGCGTCGTGACGAAACAGCGCGTGCGCTTGTTTCAGGCTGCGTCGACGTGGACGCTGCCCGCCCTGCACCGCGGGCTCCTTTATGTCGTGCACAATGAGCGCGACGCGCTCAGCGGGTCCCCAGCGCGGTTGATCTGCTATGATTTCCGCGGGGAGTGAGCGGTGCGGATATCGTAACGCGAAATCGTATCGAGGTAGCGCAGGTAGAGACGCCCGTCGGAGATCACGGAATGGGCCCACGCGTTGTGGTTGCGGGGTGAAGCGATGAGCGCTGCCGGCGACGCGGACACGGAAACATCGCCGGCGAAGCACGCCCCGACAATGAATAGGCGCCACCGCGCGTTTACTTTTCGCCGATGCACCAGAGATACTCTTGCCTAGGTTCCGCCTTTTTGACCCCGCGCAGGTAGATCCGATCACCGCAGATCGCGGGGGACGCATACGACTCGTCGCCGAGTTGGTTTTGCGAGAGGAGCGTGCACGCTTGTGGCGTCGCCTCGAACACCGACGTTACCCCCCGCAGGCTCGTTGCGTAGATGCGCGAGCCGAGCATCACGGGCGAGCTGAAGAAATCCTTGTCCACCTTCTCGCGCCAGAGTTCCTCGCCAGTCGCGGCGTTCCAGCAAATGGCGTGGCCAGCGTCGAGGACGGCGAAGACGTGGCCGGCGCGCACGAGCATCGAGGGCACATAAACCTTGGTGTTGTTTTCCCAGGCGATCTTGCCGGAGCCGTCGGCCTCGACAGCCATCGTGTGGAGCTTCGGGTAGCCGCCGCTCACGAAGACGCGGGTGCCATCGGTCGTGGCGGTCACCACGGTCTCCTCGGTTGAGCCCGCGAGCTCCCAGAGTTGTTTGCCTGTCAGCGGATCGAGGCTCACGAGGAGCTTGCAGCCGCCGAGCACGAGCTGCGTGCGGCCGGCGACCTTCAGCACCGCGGGCGTCGCGTAGTTAGCGATTTTTGGGCGCGCGTGCTCCCAGAGGATTTTTCCCGTGCGCCGGTCGAGGCCGGCAACCTTGCCGCCACCGCGATGATCGGAGGCGATGAGCACGACCGACTCGTGGATCACCGGAGAGGCGCCGAAGCCCTGGTGTGCCACGTAGTCATCGACGCGCGTCTGCCAGAGGATTTTTCCCGAAACGTCGAGCGCCGTCGCGTAAATCGCTTTGGCGTGGAGAAACATGATGTGGAGCCGCTCGCCGTCCCAGGCGACGGTTGACGAGGCGGCGGAGGAGACCTTGTGGTTGCCGGCTTCGAGCGGGCCGCGATGGACGACGGTTTCCCAAACGGACTTGCCTGTGGTGCGATCGAGGCAGAGCACGAGCTGCTCCTGAGTGGCAGGGTCGGCCGTCGCGACGTAAACGCGACTGCCCACGATGGTGGGCGAGCTGTGCCCGCGCCCGCGAAGCGGCGCGCGCCAGATGATGTTTTCCGTTTCGCTCCACGTCGTCGGTACGTTTTGGCCGGCGGCTGCGTGGCCGTCGGCCGTCGGTCCGCGCCAGCCAGGCCAGTCCGCGTTGGTCGCGGCTGAAGCGGCCAATGAGCCGAGCATAAACGAGAGCGCAATGAACGCGGGATAAATTTTCATGGGGGTGGGGGATAGAAGTGTTGGTTGATTGGGATGCCTACGGCAAGCGCTCGCCACGGGGTGCTGGCGACTGAATTCTCTTTGACCGCGGATCCTCCGCGGCGTGTGCTTCGTCAAGTTCCCTTACTCGTTACCAAGCCCCCCTCCAGTACCCCATGAAATTCTTTCCCCACGCCGCCCTGCTGATTCTGGTCTCGACCACGTGCTTCGTCGTCCATGCGGAGGCCCAAGAGTGGACCCGCTTCCGCGGCCCGAACGGCACGGGTATCAGCACCGCCAAGGGCGTGCCGGTTACCTGGGATGAAAACGGTTTTGCGTGGCGCGTGCCGATCGCCGGGGCGAGCCACTCGCAGCCGGTTGCGTGGGGTGACCGGTTGTTCTTGTTGACCGCCTTGGATAACGGGAAAGAGCGCGCGATCATTTGCGTGCGGAAATCGGATGGGAAGGAATTGTGGCAAAAGAGTTATCCGCTGCCGATGGCGCGTCCGGGCAATAAAAACTCGGGCTACGCCAACACTTCACCCGTGGTCGACGCCGAGCGTGTCGTCGCCTGTTTTGTTTCGAATGATCACTTCTGGGTTCGCGCCTTCGACCACGCGGGAAAGGAATTATGGAGCCGCGACCTCGGGACGTTTGCAGCGCAACATGGCCACGGGGCCTCGCCGATGATTTACGAAGGAAACGTGATCGTGACGAACGATCAGGACGGCGCGAGTTCGGTTGTCTCGCTCGATGCGCGCACGGGCGCGGTGGTGTGGAAGTCGCCGCGCGCGTCCGGTCTCAACCCCAACATTGCGGCTGCTTACTGCACGCCCATCACGCATGAGCGCGCAGACGGAACGGTCGAATTGCTGCTCACGAGCCAGTCGCACGGTGTGTCCAGTATCGATGTGCGCACCGGCGCGTTCAATTGGGATTCACCGGTTTTCGACAAACGCATGGTGGCTTCTGCGATCGTAGCCGGCGATCTCGCGATTGGCAGCTGCGGCTCCGGCGCTGGGACGGGCAACTATCTCTCGGCGATCAAGCTCGGCGGTAAGGGCGACGTCGGGAAGACCCACGTGGCCTACACGCTCCGTCGGGCGACGCCTTATGTGCCGACGCCGCTGTTCCACGAGGGACGCCTGTATCTGATCAGCGACGCGGGGTTCGCCAGCGCGATTGAGGCGGCGACGGGTAAGGAAATCTGGTCGGAGCGCCTGCCGCGGGCCGAGTTTTTTAGCTCGCCGGTGTTGATCGATGGAAAGATTTACTGCGCGAGCACCAAGGGCGAGATGATCGTTCTGGCGACCGGCGATACCTTCAAGGAACTCGGGCGCAGTTCCCTTGGCGAAGGTACGCACAGCACCCCGTGTGTCGACGGTGGTCGGATCTACGTGAAGACGTTTACCCACCTCGTATGCATCGCCGAAAAATGATAAAACCTATCGACCAATGGTCACGCGTAGCCCTGCTCGTGAGAGCAGGGATTTGTTCGGTGACCAAGGGTATTTCGTCCCGCCTCTCACGAGGCGGGCTACCCTTGATTACGCTGCTCACGTGGTCTTCGCT
>Ga0114974_10002821_pt1 | contig 13312 bp, 30 predicted proteins | sample S_130206_EF_Meta_FD_87318 | JGI IMG/M metagenome (GOLD analysis project Ga0114974, IMG submission 87318) | Freshwater microbial communities from Lake Simoncouche, Canada to study carbon cycling - S_130206_EF_MetaG | ecosystem: Environmental > Aquatic > Freshwater > Lake | place: Lake...
AACTGCTTTCGCGTTCTTGCTAATCACTTTGCACGAACCATCTTATTAATAAAAGTGTGGTTTGCCCAAGCGTATACAAAAAGCTGAAGGTCCTCCACATCACTGCCGTTGTAGGTTGTTGCAACACGGTCGTTTGGAACGTGCATTGACACGTGGGCTCGAATCTTCTGCGTCTTGCGATCCCTGGCGATAAAGCAAAACCCTTCGTAGTCTGCGTCCTTGCCGCCAAGAACCGGCGCAAGCTTCTTGGAAACCGTAGTCAAGTACTCTGCCAGCTCGTCGGAAAGGTCAAGCATGATTGCGCGCTCGGCCAAGGGGCTGGGAGTCCTCTTTGGCTTTGGCATCTTGCTGCTCATTCGGCACCCCCTACCAGCTTATTGACCAATTGTTCCGCATGCTCTGCGGCAGTATCCGTCTGATTTGAAAGGCCTTGGCCGAGCACAACTCGTTGCACCCGGTCAATTACTGCCCAGAATACCACGCTATGCTCTCGGTCGTTTTCTAGGACGATCCAGAGGTCATCCCTATTCACCTTTGGCCTCCTGCTTTGACGGGTATTGAGTAAACTCAACGAGTGGGCAACCGCTATCCCAGCAGAAGCCGCCTTCCTGGATTGTAGAGCCGGCGCAGTTCAGGCACATCGTATCCACGGCCTTTTGCATCCTAGTGACCATCTTGCTTTCTGCAAGAACAACACGCTTTGCTCTCGTTGGGCTTTCGGTAATTGCTAACTTCTGCAGAAGCTCACTGCTATCTTTGCCGCTCTTTAGGCAATAGAAGTCAACAAACCTGGAAATGAACTGAGGAACAATCCTGCGGTGGCCGTAGACGTAGGCTGCGATTGTCCGGTGGCTGTAACCGCCCATCTCTTCGGCTAGCTTCTTGGCTGCTTCGCCGCGATTAAAGCCCGGGTACATCTTTTCAAGTTCGTCTTCGAGCTGCCGGTACGTCATTACCACAGACTCGCGCAACGACACTAACGGTCCTCCGCAAGCAAGCTTTCTTCAAGTGGCCTACCCCATAGCCCGCGACGAAGCGCAACGGCAATCAGGGCGTAGTTTGCAATGTCGAGCAAGGTATCTTCAAGCGACTCCTCGGTGCTGTAGTCCATGTCGCTAAGAACAACCTTCCCGTCAATCACCCTGCCATTCATAAACTTCAGGGCGCGAGAAACCTTGTCGAAGGAGATGCGTCCGATTACGCCGTACAGCCCCAGGTGCTGAATGTTTGCGTCTCCGTACCGGCGCTGCTTCTCAACCAAAAGAGAGAACGCCTCTGAGTAGATCCTTTGAAACTCGGACTCAAATGATCCCTCTACAAAAAGATCTGGGATTGCAGTGAGCTGGTGGTCCTTTGTGTCGCTCAAGTTACCTCCTTGCGCTTAGTGCTCGCTTGATTCCAGTCTCAAGATCGACTTTCGGTGTGTATACCTTTAGCATAGAGGAAATGTCTGCCACGCGCCAGTTTACGCCCTCTGGCTTTTCTGTTAGAAACTGAAACTTCGGGAAGTACCCTTCCGCCTTGGCAACCATTTCTCCCAGCTCGCGGAAGCTTGTGGCGTGTCCGGTGCCAATGTTGAGCGGCCCACGGTAGTCTTGCTTCACTGCCGCGTCGACGCAGCCAACGACATCGCTAATGTGCACAAAGTCCCTGGTCTGGGTTCCGTCGCCCCAAATAACAAATGGGTTTTCTCGATTACGTCCCCGCTCAATGAACGATGGGAACGGATAGTCTAGGGCCTGGTCTTCTCCGTACCCGGAGAATGGGCGGAACACGTGCGTGCGCACACCCTCTGCCTCGGCAAACTGCGCAAGGTACTCTCCCGTAAGCTTTGACCAACCGTAGGTAAGGTCTGGGTTGCGGATATTACCAAGGTTAATGTCTGCCTCTGTAAGCTTCTTGTGCGACTGCTTGGTCTGCAGCTCTATTGGATATGCTGCCGAAGAGGAGAAGTAGACGATTCTTGGCTGCCTGGTGCGGATAGCCCACTGCCACATTTCCGCGTCGATAGAGAGGTCGACGGCCACAGAGAGAGGATTCCCCTCGATCTTTGCCCGACCACCGACTACGGCCGCCAAATGAATCACCAGGTCAAACTTCGTGTGGTTTGCCAGGGAGAAGAATTTACGCACGTCCATTGAGTCAACAATGTCGACGCCAAGAATGGTGTGCCCCTGGCTTTCGTAAAACTTCTGAAAGTGTCGACCGACAAACCCTCGGTGCCCAGTAATTAAAATGTTCACTAGTAAGCCTCCAGTAGCTCAAGGTCATATTCGAACTTGCCAATTCCGCCATTCTTGACGGACAGGCTTTCATCTTGCCAGAAGACAAAATAATCGTTCTCGTCTAGCGCCGCGCCGACGTGATTTGCAGGATTCTCAAGTTCAATTGGGAACTTCTTGGTAACGCTTGGCGCTGTTACCTTTGTGCCAAAAAAGCTGTCGTGAATCATGCAGCTTTTCTCCACCCTCACCCAAACCCTCTGTGACAAAAACTTCTGGTCAGATAGGTATGGTTCTCTGTGGGTTTCCTCTTGCATAAACATGCCCATCATTGTGGCAAGATTTCGAAGCTTATCTGCGTAGCCGCCCCACATCCCTGCGCTCATCGGCCATTTCTTGTGGCCAATCTCGTGATCTTTCATTACATGGAAGTCTAGGCCGCTATCAAGCCATTCTTCGTAGGCTCGGCGCTCTCGGACGGTCAGGCGCGCATCAATATCCCTAATCAGTACAACGTCGACTTCTCGGTCGGAAAACGCAAGAAATCTCCAGGCATTCGCAAACCATTCGTTTCCGGCTGGTGCAATCTTAATTTCCACATTGGAAAACTTCTTTAGCTCTTCTACGGCCCATGCGGGAACTTCGTGCGCGATATAGATGCGCATTACAAAGTCCGGGTAAATCTTTTTTGCCAGGATTGCGTTAATAAACGCTCCGACAATGTATCGCCTGTTGTTTCCGTAGAGAACAAAAGAGAGAACGTTTTTCACTTGTTAAGGATTTTTTGGAGATCACTAACAAACCGATCTCGAAGATATCGGTCAAAGGCAACTACGTCCTTGGTATAAATCTCTGGGCTATTAACCTCCATATACCCGGCATCATTCTGTGACTTCCCAGCCAATGGGTGCAGGTGCTCAATGATAACGTCGCTACGGTAAATGAGGTGGCCAAGATCCTGTCCAAGCGCCTTCCAAAAATTATCCATGTACATGTGGATAAGCTCCGGCGGCGCCATGTACCCAATAGCCCGAACGATTGATGCCGACATCATTACGGCGGTAGGAAGATTCTGACCCTGCAAAAGGTCGTTTCCGTATGCCACGCCGTCCCGGTCGCCAATTTCTTTTGCAAGCTCTGTGTCCCAGCCCTTGGTCATAGGCCGGTGATCGTCGCCCATAAATGCAAGGTACTCATAGTCGTTGGCATGCTTGACGGCAAGAAGGTTCAGCGTTCCGCACATTCGCAGGCGCGGGTTCACAGACGCAAGGGCCATCACCTCGTCCGAGTACGGGGAGAAGTCGTCCTCGTCAATTCCGAACAAAATGTCGCAATCTTCAGACGTTTCACGAAATTGCTTTAGCAAAGCGTCGCACGATGCTGGCCGGTGCCTGGTCGGCACGATCAAGAGTGTCTTAGCCATTTTTCACCGACGATTTCATGGTAATAAGCCACTGGGCCTCTTCTTCATTGAGTCTCACAAAATCCTCCGCTTGAATGTTTTCTGGAAAATGCACCGCGTATGGGTCGGTGTCGTTTGTCCACCTTGGAGAGTACGCCAGGGCGATGTTAAACGACGAAGACCATAGGTACCAAATTGCCGCAACTTTAGGGCTCGGTGGCGGTGTGTTGTTCATGGCAGGACTATAACACACCATGAGTAGATTTTCACAGGATTGCGCTTGTAACCAAGTCGCCACTATCTTGTGTTACTGCCCCTTTATCCGGGGAGTGGCGCCACAAGGGCGCCTGGAAGAAAGGAGGCATTATGGCAGGCAAAACAAACACAAAGCTCACGCTTAAGGCAACCCCAAAGCCGGCGCACCTGACTGGCATAGCTTGCTATACATGTTCCAATAACATCATGTCAAATGAGATAAGCACCTGGAAGCACATCTGGTTCCCAGAAGGCGCAGCTAGGCGCTCAGTATTTCGACAGTATCACAAGAAGTGTGGCCCAACAATTTCCGCAGACGCAGGTAAAAAGAAATGATCGACCTGCTCGCCCCGTTCCCCGAAGATGAGAACACTGAGGAAGAGTGCGGTGATTTATGCGGGGCTGCGCTTGCTGAGCGGGTATGTGACGCATGCGATGAAACATTCGTTGCATGCTATGACCACGAAACCTATGTGATGCTTTGCGAGATCTGTCGTGAAGTCTAGAAAAAAGGATCGCAATGAAGAAATCGCACGTCTGTTCCTGGATGGCTACACGGCCAACGAAATCGGAAGGATGCACAGCATCAGCAAGCAGCGCGTCTCCTTTATCCTCCACAAGCTTGGCATCCGCGCAGAGGAGTCCTTTACAACGGTTACGCTACCTGATCCGTACATCGTTGCGCTCAATTTTGGGGATATCGCCAGTAGCGTAATGATGGACTGGTCTGCGGCGAAGATTATTCCAAAGTTTGATTGCGTCATCAACTCAACTCCGGACACGGCCCACGTTGATCTTCGGCAGTTCAGCAACCGAGAGCATGTTCTTGCGTACGTTCCAAAGCTAGAAGGGACAGAAATTCCAGGTAGGGAGATCCGCTCTAACTGGTTGATGTACGCCTATCCGCTTGAGGAGTCTCGGTTTAGTCCCTTTTCGCAGGCGGAACGTACTTAAGCTTACTGACAGCGGAAGCATCAAACCGGTAGTCCAAAAAGCCAGCGTGTCCGGTCCTGGCGTCAATCTTTGCCTTGACCTCGACCCCTGACTTTTTTGCCAGCCTGCAAAATGATACGTCTTCACCGGCGTATTGCGTGCACTTCACCCCACCAATGACAATCTGCTGATGCTCGTAGCGGAAAAATTGATGAATAGCCCTTTTGTCAAATTCAACCTTGTCTTCAGGGTTTGCTGCGATGATCTTCATAAGCGAAGTTCGTGATGCAAGCATTGCACCGGTGCCAATCCAGTCGACAGTCGCAAGCCCGTAGTCATCGGTGTGCATAATTCCGCTTTCTGGGATAGAGAAGTTTGCGTCAGACAAAATTGCCGGGATGTCTTTTGGGGCAAAGTCTGGGTTGTTTCGAACAGTTTCGGCAATCCGGTCCCATTTTGCAAACTTTTTGCAGCAAGGAAAGCCAACAATTGTGTTTTCAAGGTGCGGTAAGCACGCCAACACATCGCCTGGCTCGTAGTTAATGTCAGAGTCAACCATGAAGATCCAGTCTGCATCTGTCTCTAGGAAGCGATCCACAAGATAGTTCCTTGCCGAGGGAAGAATCGAGTTGCCGGTAAGGAAGTCAACCTTGCAGTTGATCTTTTGCTGGAAAAGCGCAGACTTTAGATTGTCGTATGAGTGCATGTACTCCGACGAGACTCGGCCATCTAGCGTTGGCGTCGAGACCCAAAGCTTTGGGAACCTCTTTGTCGGCGCTGATTGAATCCTTGGCTCTGGCATTAGTTGGCCTTGCGCTTTGCGCCAATAGGGTCAGGCATCTTTCGCTTGTTCTCCTCTTCGTGCCACTTTGTATGCTCGCGCTGCAGGTTGATAAAGACGCCAATAGCTTCCCCCCACGCCCTGCGCTCGCCCTCCGCAACTTTCATTGCCATTCCCCCGGCAAGCAAAAGCGTGCTGATCAAAAACCCAACAACAAATCCAAGAAGCAGTGCCGCAAAGTCCATGTTACTTTTCTCCTTCAAGCGCATGTAGCGCAGCTAGATCGTACTTCAGCGCAAGTGAGGCGCTGTGCCGAGTATGGCCATCAACCTTGACCCACACCTCTCCACCGATTGCCCGGAACTCATCGCAGAAATTGTAGTCTTCTCCGATAAAATAATTTTCTCTCCGACCGTAGCGAAAATACTCAACAGTTCTTACCTGTTTTTCATCCATTAGCTCAATATACCATCGGTCCGGATAGGCCTTCTGGAAGCGCTCGAAGGCGCTTCTCTGGACAATCATACACCCCGTTCCGGCATGTGTGGCACGCATTAAGCCAAGAGCTGCTTCTTGCTCGTTGGGCGACGGCGCCGAGTTGTCTAAGACAAAGTTTGGCCTACCGAGCACGGCCTCAATGGCCTCCGCTGGAACCTCAGGGCGCTTTCTCACAAGATCTACTGCCCGGTCCCAACGAATTTGCCGCTTGATGCACGGCAATGCAACAATTTCTTTTCCTGCCGCAATGGCATACATCACGTCTTCCCAGTCAACCGTGATGTCGGCGTCAAGCATGAGGATGTGTGTTGCTGTGGACTCTTGCATGAACTTGGCAACGCATCGGTTTCGCGCTGCCGGAAGCATTGAGCTGCCAACAACAAAACTCCAATGAAAATCAATTCCAACTTGGAGGCACGCCCGTTGGATGCTTAGCAGCGAGTGCGTATAGCCGTGGTCCACCTTGCCGTCGATAATCGGCGTAATGGCAATCAGCGAAATTTTCTCCGGCTGGGGGGCCGCAGTTTTCACAAAGCTTGCCGCTCGACGCTGCTTTTTCTTGCTCATGGGTTCTCCTTCGTGGATGGAAGATACCACATTTTTTGCCCGTTTGGTGACGATTTTGGGGAAGGGGGGGAGAACCTTTAAGGAGAGGGGGGGATGGGGCTCCAGAGATCCGGGGGTCTGGGCTAATACTTCTTTTGTAGTTAGAACACAGGATTGAACTTGACGGGAGTATCCGGGGGGCGTATGATCGCAATCCTTCCTGGGGGGGATGGGGTGACGGAGTGACGGGGCGACGGGCTGATACCGGAGGTTGAGTGATTGGAAAAGATTTACAGCTGGTGAACGAGAAGGCAGAGTGCTTGCATTCGGCGGCAATCATTCTTGGGCCAGAGGGAACCAAGGCATACGGATTACCAACAGATGTTGAAAAGTGCCTAGATTGTGGATGGCGGGCATTTGAGCAAGCTTGTGGTAAGCGGGTCGAGCTTCCAGCGGTGCAGATTGTTTGGTGGGAGAAGACCGAGAAGCGCGAAGCACATTGGATTGTTGAATGCTTTCCTGGAGATCTTGTCCCAGACGAAGCCAGCATCATTGGTCGCGGAGAAAATCCGGGCGAGGCAATGCACAACTTGGCTAAGGAGATTACTTCTTGTCTGAGGGGTCAGCGCCAATAACGAGGTGGGTTTCTTGCGGGATTTTTTCCTGCCAGGCCCAACCAGACCCCTTGTAGGTAATCTTCGGGGTGTTGAATACAACGCTCATCTCGCCGTTGCACACAAGGCATAGCTCCTTAGAGTCGTCGCTCATCTTGCGCACGGTCTCACGGACGATGTCGCACTTTTTGCACTTGTAGTCGTAAGCTGGCATTCCTTCTCCTTTGGTGGAGCCGGGCGGGAGTTACACCCGCCGTTACCCTCAGGCATGATGACCTTTGGCGTTTACTCGGCCCCAGGGGACTATAACACGCTATAGCCCGAGCGTCACCTCTCCAGGCATTGCGTTGTCGCGGCGAGCCTGATCTTCTTGGACCTTCCACTTCTTGGCAATCTTTCGGACAGCCCAAGAAGATCGAAGAAGGCTCCGGGCGCGCTCTCGTTGCATGTTCGACCACGCCTCAAGCTCCTCAGAGCTGGTGGCGAGGTAGATCCCGGCCGGGGCGTCGGATGCCGAGCAAATCGGCTGCTCCCAAACATTTCGCAACTCTTCGACCGCCAGCTGGATTGCCCGGCTGTTCCACCGGGTGCGCTGGGAAAGGTCTTTATAGGTAATGGCGTTCTTGCGGCCCACGCTAATCTGGGAAAGAATAAATACAAGCTCTGGCCCCATGTTCCCTCCTAATCAAAGTATTTAATAGTTACGGCGTTGCTATTCCACTTACTTCCGTCAGCATTCTTGTAATGCCGCTTACCTTTTGCATCATACCATGTCACCCTGCCAAGCGCCGCCCACGCCTCTGGGCTCAAATCAACAAGCCGATCATCCTTTGTTCCGGCGACCTGGTCGTTTCCCCCGCATCCGCAGGAATCGGCAATCCAAACCTCAACAGCAATGCCGGTCTCAACAGAGGTAATAAGAATTTTATTGCTAGGGGCAGTGTGCCACATTGGGATTTGATTGCCGATCAGCTTTCGAAGCGCCGGGCCAAGGGCGGCGTACATATTTTTGATTGGGCTTGTCCAGTTGCGCACCAGCTTTTTATAGGGGCCAACCATCCGCGTGTAGCACTTCCACCCAGGGTTTTTAGCGCAATCAGCCTTGCTGGCGTAGATCCAGCCGTTAAAGCCGCGCTTTCCCTTGCTGCTTAGGGAGTACCACGCCTGGACGTTTGCGTCATGGAAGGCGTCGTAAGTGGTGGCGATGCGAAACGGGCCGCTGTAAGTCTTTGCCTTGGCCCATGGGTCTATAGGGCTGACAGGCGGCCCAAGCGTCTCTACGGGCTGCGTTGGCCCCTCTACGGGATGAATTTGTAGGGCCCCTGAATAAAGGAGAGTGCCCGTAGCCACGGCCAACGCAACGAGCACTGTCCAAAATCGTCGGTGAGCTCTGTGTGCCGGTAGCTTCATAGGTACCTCCCTTCGACAAGCCTAGCACCCTTCCGGGCTCTTGTCTAGATGATACCAGACTTCATTAGTATGTTTGTTACATAGAAAAGAGCTCCCCGTTGTTTCAGGGAGGGTTCCTCAGGTAGGATGCAAACGCGGCACTTGCCAGCAAAAATCACCCTGGAGGAAGCATGGAAATCAGCATTGAACCAGTAGATAAACTCGCGCTTCACCCGGAGAACGCTCGAGAGGGTGATATTGGGGCTATTGTTACCAGTATTAAGAAGAATGGGTGGTTCGGCACCATTGTGGCCCAGACTTCTACCGGGTACGTGCTTGTTGGCAATCACCGGCTCCAGGCCGCCCGCATCTGCGGCATCAAGGAAGTTCCGGTGTTCTGGGTTGATTGCGATAACGAGCGGGCAAAAGCAATTTTGCTTGCGGACAATAAAACCTCTGAGCTTGCGAGCTGGAACGACCATGCGCTTCTTGAGCTGCTCCAAGAGGCAGACGCTAACGACTACCTTCTTGACACCGCATTTGACCAGGATGATATCCAAAAGCTCCTAGCAAAACTAAACGGCTCGGAGTCTGACGATGGGGAAGTTTGTCCAACGTGCGGTTCAAAGCGCAAAAAGGGCCGATAAATGAAGTGGTACGCCGATCTTCCCTTTGAGCTCGTTGTCCCGGTCACTATGCCGAAGTCAGAGCTACCCAAGTGGAGAGAAGCCATTGAGGTCATTGCAGATTCCTGCAAGACATTTAAGTCAGGCGTGCAGCTGGTTCGATTGCACCATCACGAGAGAGAACGCAAAACATACGGGTATCATCACCCTATGGGCATATCTATCTCCGAAGAACACGAGATTATTCTTTGCGCAAAAGACATTGACACAGCTATTCACGAGGCGGCCCACGTCAAGTCAAATGAAAACCACACGCCGAAATGGGCAAGGATTTATGTAAAGATGGCTCGGCACTACATGACGGATGAGTTTTTACGTACGTCTATGAAGAACGCCTGCAAGCATTACCGTCCTGTTCGGCCGCTTGTCCGCAAGCTAGGGATCTTAGCGGGTAAAGGCTGAAATAATCGCCTTAATGCACTGGTGGCAGATTGCGTGCTCTTTTCCCCGAACTGGCTCCCCGTATTCCCACACACGCGAGACCGTTCCGCAATGATTGCAGATGCCAAGCGGCTCGGTTCCGCGCAGGACGCGAGCTACCAAGGGGTGGCCTCGGCTGCAAACTCGGGGCTGGCAGACTCGTCGTACTGCCACGGGAACGTCTCTGCGCCGATAACGTATCGTCCGCAGCAAGGCGTTTGGACGCACTGCTCAAACGCAAGATCAGGCGCCGTCTCTGACAAGCGGATAATCCAGAAGCTCTTCTCGTGGACGTCCTCAACGATCAAAGTCCCGTTAGGCCAGAAGGCCATTGCCTGCTTGGCTAGCCACGCGCCGATCCTTCGAACAGCAACGTCGCTAAACGAGCAGACGCGGAAACCGTCAGAGTCCGGCTCAAGAAGCTCACGGGCGTAAAAGATTGGAGCCTTTGCATGTAGGGTTACAAATGCCGCCTGGCTCGTCCCTGGGTCGCAAAAGTCGCAGACAATCTGCTGCTCTGGAATATTAATATCGTCAGTCATTCTTGCTCCTTGCATCATCGAGTCCGGCAATGTATGCCCAGATCAGGTTGTAAAACTCTCGCTTGCTCGTCGTCTGAAGCTTTAGCACAGAGCGATGGCCACCACGGTCATTAGTTGTGCAGACCAACTTCAGGCCCGCATCGTACCAAGAGTGGTAGAAACCAACCTTTGATACCTGCTTGCCGTCGACAGTCTCCCAGAGCTTTGTGTCTGGCAAGAACCCTGCCCGGCGGTTCAAGGCGTCAATGGCGTCCTGGATATCCTTCTTGGTGAAGGTATAGCTCACTTCTTGCCCTTCTTGGCAAAAGCCGTTCGGGCCTCAGGGCTCTGTGATCGCAAAAACCGGCGGTACTGCGAAATGCCGGTGACGACCATGGCCAGTACGAAAATACCCAAATAGATCAAACCCATAACAACTCCTTGCTAACGCAATCCAACGGCTGAAACCAGCAACCAGATTAACCCACCGACCAAAGCGGTGATAGTTAGATCATACACCCTCTCACTCATCGTCGCATCCTCCGGCGCACCAGTCGCTGCCGCACCCGGGGCATAGCCCCTGCTCACGCGCAGACTGCTGCAGCTCGTAGACGTTTACCTTTACTTCGTCAAGGAATGCATTACAGCAACTACAGGCAGAGTACACGGTCGCCCCGGCGCTATCTTCGCAGTCAACGTGAATGTGGCCCTCGATGTGGTTGCTATGCGCCATGAATTTCCGCCGCAAAGATCTTTACCTTCAGCCGTGCCGCCCTGGCAACAACATATCCGGTCGCCCGTTCGGCGGTATCGTGAAGCTCAATCACATCATTCTGCAGCAGGAACGCAACAAACAGCTCGTTTTCGCTCCAGTGCTTCAGCCAAAACCATCCAGCTGGGGGGCTTTCATCCAGCTCGGCACTTAACCGGCAATACGGCTCATGTGTTTGGGAAATCTCCCCAGAGCACTTGCCGGCCCACTGGTGCAGCCGGATCATATCGCCATTGTACTCAACGGTTCGAAAGATTTCCGGAGGAAGATCAGAAAGCCTGTCTAGCATTCCAATCACCCTAGATTCCCTCGTGTTCACAGCAGTTCCCCTCAGAGCAGCCAACGCATGCGCATACATCGCACGGAGCAAATGCTGGGGGCTCAACCCGTACGGGCTCTTCAATAAAGGCTAGGCTCATAACTCGTCGCCACTCGTGGTGGTCTGAGTTAAAGCAGTTGAACCCGTCTGAGTTTCCGCACTCACACATGGCGCTACTGCTAAACCAAAGCGCTTCTCCCGGCCCAAGAAGGCCGACGCGGTACTGATACCAAGCTGCCTCTAGGCTAAGAGTAGAGGTGCTATCCCTTTTTGCCACGCTTTTCCTCCCAGTTTTTGTTAAACCCTTCACGGAAGAAATGATCTGCCGTGTGATCAACCATTGCTACAATACCAAAGATTTGGAAAACTGCCGCCACTAGCCAGCCAAACCAATATTCGTGCGTGATTGCGTGCCAGAATATTACATTCCCAAAGATAACAAATACAAACCATTGGGCAAGGCCTGCTGCAAACATCCTATCCCCGCCGAGTGTCGGCATAGAGGGTTGCAATGCCAAACAGGAAAAACAAACCGGCGATAACAATGTTGATCGGCTCCTTAGAGAGAACGCCGCTAATCATGAGAAGGGCGCCCCCTCCAACAATTACCAAGTCCTGCATGATGTTGTACTTCATTCTTGTCCAGCCTCCTCGATATAATGCTTTGCAATCTCATACCACTCAACCTTTGGCAAGTAGCTATGGTAGATGGCATCCGCCACAGGCCCCTTGATGTCATCCTTGTTGAGATGACCAAGATACACCTCTTCGGCAAAGTCGCGCAACCAGCTTGCCAGCGATGACGTTGCTTCGTGCACATTGACCACTTCATCGTCGGTAAAGTCGGCAATCTCTTCCCGGGCCTGAAGCAAGATGTGCTCTCCGTCGTGGTCTTCACCAATCCAGAGCGCCATGTTCCAAGTTTCCCAGTTAGTCCAGCCGTTGTACTTCTCGCACATGTTACTCTTATGCTCCTCTGTCTACTTCTGCCCTACAGCAAAATTTTCGGCATGAATTTGCATTATACAATCGCAATGCTGATTCACTGCATTAAAGGCATCCCAAAATGAAACGAATGCTGCGGTTATTGAGGATTCCGAATGGCCCCATACTTTGCACTTATCGGTAAAACCGTACTGATTTACCGATACGCTCCAACGACCGCTGTAAATAAGCTTCACAGCTGGCTTTCCGGCATGGCGCTGTTGCCACGCTTTGGCAATTTCATGCACTGAACTTTCAACGTTGCCGTAAATTTTTCCATTCATTACTCTTTGCCCTTGTATTCGCTACACATCGTATCCCTACTTTTCTGCGAGCCAGCAAAGCTCGCAATCCTTGGTGCCCGGAAGATAAAAGTCTTCACACCCATGCTCTTGCACCGCATTGTTAAAACAATCGTTGCAGTGCCAGGCAAATGACTCACGGCTGAACACCTTCGGGTCATGTTGGTAGCAAGGGTTAAAAACTACTTCTACCATTATACCTTTACGCGCTGCCGGGCAATGTACGCCGCCTGGCGCTTGTTTGATGTCGGGTCAACCTGATACCGATGCCATTCCAGCACAGCAACGCCCCCGATCTCATCTAGCCCCAGCAGCCCCTTTGATACGAGCCCGTCAATCGCCTTGCTGTAGCGACTGCCAATGCACGCCTTGAGGTGGTTCCGGCTCTTAAAGAGGCCGCCACTGCGGATCTGTTTTGCCTCACTAATTGCCGTGATAAACGCGCGGAACTCCGTGTCGGTCAACGACGCAATCTTGTCGTCCTTATGGGCATTAGCGTCCCACTTGATCCAGAGCCCCACGTTACCTCCCCTCCCCATCAGAACGGAAGGTCTGCAGAGACATGCTTGTGTCCGCAGCACTCCGGTACCTTTTCGTAGCCATGCCTCTTTGCCTCATTGTTATACACAGCCCTGAGGGCGGCCAGGCACTTGTCGCACCGGCACGCT
>Ga0114974_10002824_pt1 | contig 13299 bp, 14 predicted proteins | sample S_130206_EF_Meta_FD_87318 | JGI IMG/M metagenome (GOLD analysis project Ga0114974, IMG submission 87318) | Freshwater microbial communities from Lake Simoncouche, Canada to study carbon cycling - S_130206_EF_MetaG | ecosystem: Environmental > Aquatic > Freshwater > Lake | place: Lake...
TGGGTTGAAAATAATCAGCCACACTTTTGCGTTGATCTTCGTTAGAGGCGCCCAACAACCACATCAACAAGAAGAAGGCCATCATAGCCGTCATCATGTCGGCAAGAGCAATTTTCCAAGCACCGCCGTGAGCACCGCCGTGTCCCTCTTCAATCTTTTTAATGATGATGATGGGCGCGGTCGATGGCGCTGCGGCCTCTGCTTCAGCCTCTGCCGGCGCTGGCGCTTCAGCAGAAGCCTCTGCGGGCACCTGTTCTTCAGCGGGGTTCTCGTCAGCCATGGATTACTTGCCTCGCATGCCGTCAAACACTTCAGCAAATGACGGTTGATTGTGATGACTGATGGCGGAACGAGCTGCTTCAATCACCAATGGCATGGGGTGCCCGTGTAAGTTAGCAACGATGAGTTGCATCACTACTTTATAAATTTCACCTTCTTCGTCAATGATTTGAGCCAAACGAATCGCAATCGGCCCAACGATTCCGTAAGCTAAAAACACACCCAAGAATGTTCCCACCAAGGCGCCACCAATCAGTCCACCCAAAACAGGAGGGGGTTGGTCAATCGCGCCCATGGTTTTAACCACACCCAACACGCAAGCCACAATACCCAGAGCGGGTAAAGCGCCTTCCATGCCCGCCCAAACAGCGGCATATTTCATTTCGTTGTGGTGATGCAATTTAATCGCTGCATTCATCACGTCTTCAACCGCATAAGGGCTGAGTGTGCTCGATGAAACCACTTGCAATCGAATCGTGTCACAAATCAAATGCAATAAGGCATGGTCATTGAGAATGGGTGGATACTCACCAAAAATCGCACTGGCTTCGGGATTTTCAATATGCGCTTCAACAGCCACAGCACCTTCGGCTTTGAGCGTTTTTAAGATTTTGGAAATTAATAAAATAATCGCGAGGTAGTCGTCCTTTTTGTATTTAGGACCTTTGAATACTTTACCCAAGCCTCCCATTGCGCCTTTGATAATGTCCATGCTGTTACCGATCAGCATAGCGGCCACCGCAGCGCCTCCAATAATGAAGGTTTCAATCGGTGCGGCTTTGATAATAGGAGCCATCTTGCCCCCGGCCATTACGTATCCACCAAAGACGAATATGAATAATAAAACAATACCAACTGCTGACATCTAAAACTCCAATAATAAGTTTAAACCTGCCGCATCTGGACAGGTTTTCACTCAAGCACTCACACTTGAGAGGTTAACTGAAAAATGGAGCCCTTCACAGGGTAACCCTTCAATCAGTTCAACATCTCGCCGGCACGCGCAGGTTGCGGTATCAAGCCAGGAACTGCTTCCCATGCTTGACGAATCTCAGACATAAGACCATAGACTTCATCCAAAGCCTCAATATCGTTTTTGGCGTTCACATAAAGCAAACGACGGGTGACATAGCTGTACAACTCATTGAGGTTGCTGGCCAAATCACCACCTTTTTCAAAATCCAAAGCGCCTTGAAGACCCAACACAATGCGACTGGCACGTGCAATGGACTTTGACTTATCAGCAATCGCTCCATGCTGAATGTGTCCGCGTGCCGTTGACAAGCTCTCGATCAGCCCGTCAAACAACATTTGAATCAACTCGATGTTGTTGGCACTGGAAACACCAGTGCTGACTTTGACTTGACCATAACTGTCGATGGCTTTGTGATTGACTCGCATATTCAGTGACTCCGTGATTATCAGTAGTTGACCACTGATGATTCGGACACAGTCTCCAAAACTTGAAAGCTAATGCATAGTTTCAACATATTAAACAAGCTCAGGTTTGGCCTCCACGGTCGATTTTTCTGGCAAAGCTTGCTCAAGAACGTTATCCATGACCTCTGATTGAGCTACAAACTCTTCAACATGTGCTACATCAGGCTCAACACTTGGCGCAAGCACAGGCGGCGCGTCAAAAGCAGGCGGCGTCTCAACAACCGCTTTTGCCACTTCAACGGGCGCAGGTGGCGCTGCAATTACTGGCGGCACTTTAGGACCCATGCCTGTCGGATGAATCAATAAAAGCTTGGAATAGGGCTCAGTCAGCGTGAGTCCACATCTCGCATACAACATACTTGCAATTTGATCTAACGTTTGTTGAATCATCAATATATCGCCAGGCTGACTGTTTGAAAAATCAACACCCGCGTTATAAATGCTGGCTAAGTGGTGCAAAGGTAACCATGATTGAACAGAACCGCGTTGCGTTCCAATGTTGCGATTGTTGGCTGGAATACCCGGCTTGTCATAAAAACCATCGCGATATCCATCCATAAACACCTGCTCAATGTTTTGACGCAAAATACTTTCGTAATGCGGTTTTAATTCTGAGACGACTTGGGGATCAACGCCTGGAATCGGTATGCCGCTCATCACGTCCCACAAAGTTTTTCCTTGCAACTCTCCAAACATGCTGTCTGAAAAAACAAGGGGTTCCTCTTGTTTCATTTGGCCGCGATAAATACCGTTGACTTTGTCGATCAAATACAAAATCAAAATAAACAGCAATAAAACGCCCCAAACTAAAAACAATTGGAAAAAGCCACTCATGCCACGGCCCTCGATTTAGAAGACATGCTCGGTATTTCGTCAACTTGCAAGGTTGTTCTTAATTTTTTAACAACAGATGACAAAATTTGACTGACACGCGATTCACTCACGCTCAATACGTCGCCGATTTCTTTGAGATTGAGCTCTTCCACGTAATAAAGTTGCATCACCAATTGCTCACGCTCGGGCAATTGCGCAATAGCAGTCGTCACCGCGTCCATAAACTCAGCTTCTTCAACCATGGTTTCGGGTTGACGGGACGAATCATCGGCAATGGTCATCACTTCTTCAGTGACTACTTCCATGGAATAAGTTTCAAATCGACGAGCCTTACCGCGATCTTTGTGAAACTCTTCTAAATCTTTACCCATGAATTCTGCAATTTCTGCCTGCGTGGGTGTGCGCCCTAACTCTGCCGACAAAGTGTGCAAAGTTTCGTTGTGTGATTTGTTAAATGACACGGCTGAACGAGGCAAATAAGACAAACGTCTCACCTCATCGAGCATGGCACCTCGCACACGACTATGAGCAAAATTTTCAAACTCAACACCTTTGGCCAAATCAAAAGCGCGTGACGCTTCTAATAAGCCAATCATGCCAACTTGAATCAATTCATCTAATTCCATAAAAGCAGGGACTCGCGCTTTGAGATGTAAAGCCACGCGCTTGACCATACCTAAATGGGCCATGACCAATTCATCGCCCGTGGGTTGGGCTTGTTGGTACATTTGTACAGGAGATTGTTGTCTCATGGTGTATTTGGACGATTCAACAACCGCTCCATGAAAAACTGCATGCCGCCCGACGGATAGTTGATCGGTCGCAGTTGTGTGGTTAATTCAGCCAAGCGTCTAAAGTCGCGTGCAGCGGCCGTGCCTGGAGCTAACTCAAGTACCGATTGGTACTTTTTGAGTGCAGCCAATACCATTTCATCTTGCTCAATGGCAGTGAGATATTGAATCGATTGACCTAAAAACCTTGCACAAACATCATTGAGACGTTGATACAGTTTCCAGCCTTGAGATTGTGTTCGCACGTGATTGGGAAGTAAATAAATTTCTCCCAAATTCATTTCTTGAGTTAACACTTTGATCGTTCCGTATGCATCGGCAATTGATGAAGGATCGTCTTGTACAACAATGAATCGTCGTTGACACGCACTGAGAAAAGCCAACACCGATGGCGATATGCCAGCAGCAACGTCAACAATTAAATAATCGATGTTGCCAGCCAAGCTACTAAAGGATTGAACAATGCTGGCAGCTTGCACATGCGACAAACCTGCTAATTCTTGAACACCCGACGCACCAGGAATAAGACGAATGCCTTGGCGCGTTGTGATAGTAATTTCTTCTAATGTTTTTTGACCTGCCAAAAAATGACTTAAGTTGTATTCGGCGCGAGCACCCAAAGCAATTTGCGCATTGGCTAAACCCAAATCAGCATCAAAGAGCATGACTTTGTTTCCACTCTGTGACAATGCAACCGCCAGGTTAATGGCAATCGTGGTTTTACCCACGCCACCTTTACCACTGGCGATGCCAATCACTTCTGTGTTTTTTATTTCACTCATAGATTGCGCCTGTTTGTTGTGAAGCCAATTGTGCAATTCGTGAACTGCTCATGGCCAAGTTGCTTCGTATATCTTCTGCGTGTTGATCATTACTGCTGAGGTTCAAATTGCTAATACCCACTTGAACCAAATCAACCGTTGCCATTTGTTGCATCCAATCGCTGATACCCTCACCACGACTGCATGCACTCACACTGACATTACCGTCAATCAAGAGTTGGATCAATCCCCATGGTTGAGTGGCCTCATCCATTTTGGTGACCATGAAGCTGTGCCATTGAATCTGTAGTGTTTGCAAAATGCGGCTCAAGGTCGATTGTGAAGCGTCTGCCGAAACCACTGCGTGACACTGCGCCTGTGGACAAACCATAATGACTTCATTTAATCGTTCGGCCATTTGCACACCAGGGGTATCAATGATGATGAGTTTGCGTTGTGCATGTTCTTCAATCAACAACTTGAGTGTTCCCGCGTTATTTGCACGGTAACAGTCTACCCCTGATTGTGCACTCAATAACTGGGTTTGATTCCAAGCGCCAGCGCGCATATCGTTATAACTGATCACCGCCACCGATTGTGCGCCCATGCTCACACTGGCGAGTTGCGCCAATCGCGCCACCATTAATGATTTTCCTGTTCCTGATGGGCCTGCAATCACCTGAACACCCTCTAAAGGCAAGGGCTTGATGGCGTCTTTGAGTGCATGACTGAGTAAGCGACGAATTTCTTCAATCGCAGGCTCAGCATCTTCAAAATTTTGAATACTATCAATGAGTAAAGCGCGCAAACTCACGGGTATAGACGCTTCTTGCAACGCATTTTTGAGCGGCACCAATGCGCGCGAGATGGGTACACCTTGCCACATGGCCATTTGTTGACTGAGTTTGAATTCTTTTCGCAGCGTTGCGAGTTCTTCGCGCACCATATCGACAATTTCTCGCCCACGTAGTGCTTCACGATTACTGCTTGCATCGATCTTCATGTCTGTATTGTCTGGCAAGCTATCCTCTTCAATCACTTTTTCCTTCTTCTCTTGACGCTTGTTCTTGTTCATCGTGTCAACGAGTACATCGCTAAAATTAACGGGCGACTGAATCGGATTTTGATAGGTCACTTCTGTGGGAACAAAAGCTTCAGCAACTGCCAACTCTTGATTCATCGGTTCCACATCAACCGCAACAATCAGTTCCGCTTGTCCGCGTACTTTCCCTGAAGAGATGACGAGCACATCGGGGCCATACATCGATACGGCTTTCTCCCTGGCCATTTTGGCATCTCGTGCAATGATTCGTTTAAGTTCCATATCGTTTCTCGTTTTCAAGGGTAATGTTGTTTACGTTTTACTGTGTATTTTTGGCGTCAACCGTTTGAACGACTTTGACAGACTGGTCATCTGGAATTTCGCTGTATGACAAGACCGTTAAATCACTCACGCGATATTTAACTGCTTTCGACAGCCAACCGCGAATCAATGGTGAAACCACCAAAACAGCGGCCATGCCATCATCTTCCATGGAGCGAGCAGATTGACGCAATGCTGCAAATAAGTTTTCAGCCAATCCAGGCTCAAGAACAACGGGCTGACCAGGCTGACTTTGTTGCAACACATTGTGAAGCAACTGCTCCAAACTGGGGTCGAGCGTCATCACTGATAAGTTGTTTTGTTCATCGACCAAACTTTGCATGATCATGCGACCTAATTTAGGCCTGACAGACGCTGTTAATTGTTCTGGATCGGTACTCTTGGAGCTTGCATCAGTGAGTGTTTCTGCAATACTGCGCATATCGCGAATCGATACGCCTTCAATCAACAGGTTTTGCAATACACGGGTCAATGTTCCCAAGCTCACTTTGCTTGGCACCATGTCTTCCACCAACTTAGGTGATTTAGCCGCTAATTTATCCAACAATTGTTGAACTTCATCTTGACTGAGCAAATCAGATGCGTTTTCACGCAATACTTTATTCAAATGTGTGGCAATCGCTGTGCTGGCATCCACCACTGTATAACCCAATGTACGCGCTTGATCACGTTGTGAAGGTTCAATCCAAACAGCATACAAGCCAAATGCAGGCTCTTTGGTAGGTGTACCAGGCAATTCCCCATAGACATGACCAGGGTTAATCGCCAATTCACGGCCTACTTTGACCTCACCTTTGCCACGCACAACACCTTTTAAAACAATGTTGTATGAGTCAGGATCAATATTTAAATCATCGCGAATGCGAACAGGCTGAACAAGAAAGCCCAATTCAGCTGTTAATTTTTTACGAACACCTTTGACACGGCTCATCAATTCACCGCCGTTTTCAGCATTGACCAAAGGAATCAAACCATAACCAATTTCAAGACCAATCAAATCAACCTGATCTACGTCATCCCAATCCAGTTCTTTGGGTCCTTCGCTGCTTGCTGCTGCTTGTGCAGCAGCCTCTTGTGTCGCCTCTTCCACCACTTCACTTCGAATGACCATTAAGCCCAAGCCAATAGTGGCTGCAGCTAATGTAATAAACATGGTGTGTGGCATTCCAGGAACCAAGCCTAATAATAATAAAATGCCACCAGAAATAAATAATGCAACTGGATTAGACAACTGTGATTGGGCCTGTTCAGTCATTGATTGTGTCGTTGTGACACGCGTCACAATAATGGCGGTTGCCAATGACAATAACAAAGATGGAATTTGAGCAACCAAACCGTCACCAATGGTTAATAGTACGTACAACTTACTCGCTTCGCTCACAGACATATTGTGTTGCAATACACCAATGGCCAAACCACCGATAAGGTTAATAAGAAGAATCAATAAGCCAGCAACAGCATCGCCGCTTACAAATTTAGAAGCACCATCCATGGATCCGAAGAAATCAGACTCTTGTGATAATTCTTGGCGACGTTTTTTAGCCGTTGCTTGATCGATCACGCCTGCATTCAAATCAGCATCAATCGCCATTTGTTTACCAGGCATTGCATCCAATGTAAAACGCGCATTCACTTCAGATACGCGTCCTGCACCTTTGGTGACCACAATAAAGTTAATAATCATCAGGATACCAAAAATAATGAAACCCACAACGTAGTTGCCGCCGATCACAAACTCACCGAAAGCAGCAATCACTTTTCCAGCAGCCTCATGACCTTCATTACCGTGAACCAAAATAACCCGTGTGGAAGCCACGTTCAAACCCAAGCGCAACATCGTTGCAAACAAAAGAACCGAGGGGAATGAAGAAAAATCCAAGGGATTGCGGTTACTAATAGCGATCATGATGATCACAAGACTGGCCACAATATTAAAAGTAAACAAAAAGTCCAACAAAATGGCTGGCAAAGGTAACACCAACATAGCCATGATCAACAACACCAGCAGGGGAATTCCCAGACCGGTGTAGTCAAACTTAACTAAATTCTGTCGAATCGTTGACAGGGACAGTGTGCTCATTTCAGTTTATTCCATTTTTTGAATTCTTTAGAACTCATTTTAAACGCTTTTGAAGCGTAGATATATCGATTAAGCAATGGATGTGCCAGCCCCTTCAATGCCGATGTTTAAATACAAAGCTTTGCAACGATCTTTATAGAAGCATGCTGGAACGCTATTTGCTGTATCCATGAACATGGCAATTACAAACCTGTCACGGTTTTTGCTTAATCAGAGAAACAATTGATTTTTGAAGCACTGAAACACTATGAACATGTCTCCTTTGAATGCGACAAATACTGCGTCAATCGCACCTGCGACCGATTCAAATAGCTCGGCAAGTGGGTCTGCGCGCGCAGAAAAACCAGCATTAGGCGGCCTTGATTTTGGTGAATTTTTCCAGCGGCAATTGCAAGCGGTCAATTCGCAAAAACGGCAAGATTTTGCCGCCAGAAGCCAAAATGACGAGTCACATGACAACACAATGCCAGAAGAAAACCATTTTTCTCAAAAAAGTTTGGCTGAGATCAAAAACCATTCTGAAACATTTAATCGCCGCTTGCCACAAGCAAGCAATCCAAGGCAGCCGACACAATCGGCCCAATCAAGCCAACGCGCCAACGATCACACGGTGAATAAGAAACAAGACATCAAAGACGCACAGTATCAAACAGAAGACACAAAGGACTCTGATGTGAAGTCACATGCTGATCGTGCGCCTCTCAAAACTATTGCATTAAGTGATAAGGTGCAAATTGTCACCACCCATGACGCGGAGCCTGATGACTCCAGTTTGGCTGATTTTGCAAGAACCATGGGCTTGGATGAACAGCAAATTCAAAATTTATTGGGTGCAGCACAAAATGCAACGGCCCCAGCCCCTACTCCAACACCGACCACCGCACAAGTGTTGCAGTCCAACACTCCCTTAATCACCATGGGCCAAGCCCCAAGTGATCTCAACGCATTGGCACAACTTGCCAACTCGAACATCACCAACAGCGCAAAAACATTGGACACCACCAATGAATTGGGCGCCAAAACACAACTCTTTCAAGCACTACAAAATACAACACTTGAACTGGGTAAAGCCAGTTTGCCACCCGTAACGCAAGAGATGGCCAACATCAGCATACCCAGCACATTGGCCGTGTTGTCGCTCATGGACGCACAACTGCGCCCCCAAGATATTGAAGCGTTGGTCAAATCTTACGAAAAAAATAACAGCGATGAATCGGTTACTTCGGTCGACACATCAAACGATTCAACACCTTTGCAAAACACCACCACGGCCACCAGCAAACCCAGTGAAATAGTGGCAGCAAAGGCAGTAGCACCCACTGTGGCTGCTAATTTGACAGAAACATTTGAAAAATTAAACCAAAAGTTGGCAACAGAAATGGCTGCGCGTATTCATCAACAACTGGCCGACGGCGAATGGAAAATGAAGTTCGCACTCAAACCCGTCAGCTTAGGTCAAGTTGATGTACAACTGGAAATGCGCGACGGCAAACTCTCCGCCTTATTCCAGACAGACAATCCAGTGACGCAAGATCTCCTTCAATCAGGCAGTCAAAGACTCAAAGACTCCTTGAATCAAATGGGACACGCCCATACATCTGTTCATGTAGGCCAAGGAAACTCACAAAGCCGACAAGGACAATCGCATGATTCTTCTCACCCATCAGAAGAAAATCATGTCAAACTCGCAGCGGTAGACGATTCCTCCACAGGGTCGGCCGCAATTGTTCAACAAAGTAACGATTCAAACTTGGATATTTACGCCTGATACAGGCATTAAGAGGAGTTAGATATGGCAACAGCACCAGAAGCAGCACCAGACGCAGGCGCAGAAGCAGCGCCCAAGAAGAAGAAACCCATTCTTCTGATTGCCGGCATTGCAGTCGGATCTATTGTGGTGATGGTCGGCATTGCATTCGGAACACTTTACTTCTCAGGGTTCTACGAGAAAAAAGCCGAGCTAGCCGCCATGGATAAATTAGAGGAATTGGAAGCCGCTGCTACCAAGGCCAAAGATGAAGCGCCCGCCAAACTGCGCAAAGAAGCGCCTGAGGCCACACGCTTTGAAAAGAACTACCTTCAGCTCGAAAAAGATTTGATGACCAACATCACCGGATCCAAAAAAGTCATGGTGGTCAATATTGCATTGATGACACATTACGACACACGCGTGTTTGATAACGTCAAGAAACATGAGTTTGCATTGCGCTCAGCCATGCTCGACATCATGCGTCAAACCACTGACGAAGAAACCAAAAAACCCGATTTTAGAAAAGAACTCGCCGAAAAACTCAAAGAGGTGATGAACAAGCGCCTTGAAGAGTATGAAGATTTTGGCGGCATCGAAGAAGTCTATTTCAATTCATTTGTAATGCAATAAACCCATGGCACGCGATAACCTATTAAGTCCGGAAGAACTTTCAGCTCTCGCTGAAGGTCTCAAAGACGGCTCCATTGAAGCCGACACGGGCTTTAACACGCGCTTACGAGTGCAAAAACACGACCTTGCAAGCGAAAACAGCAGCTTGGGCGTTAATGTTTCTTCGATTGATATGATCAACGAACGTTTCATTCGCATGTTTCGTTTAGGTTTACTCGAAGTCTTGCGCACAACGCCACGCGTCAATCCAACGCGTGTACAAATGCTGAAGTTTGGTGACTACCTCAAGATGCTCAAACCACCCTTGTCTGTCAACACCATTCGCATCAATCCATTGCGCGGCTTCTCGGTCATCATGATCGACCCCAATGTAGTTTTTAGTTCGCTCGATAGTTTTTTTGGTGGATTTGGAAAAGGCGTTGGCGAATTACCACCTGGACGTTTATTCACACCCACCGAATCGCGCATCATCAATATTATTTTGGACGTTTTCTATCGTTCACTAAAAGACGCATGGTCACCCATTTTGGACATTGAGTGCGAAACAGTGAGCGCAGAAATTAATCCGCAATTTGCTCAAATCGCCGACGAAAACGATATGGTCGTATTAAGCCGATTCGAATCGGAGTCCTCCACATCAGGCGGCAAAGGATTCATCGACTTGGTTTACAACTATGCCACACTCAAACCTTTGCGAGAAGTGCTGAGCAATCGCGTACAAAGCAGTGATGGCGACGTTGAGTCCGATAAATTATGGCGTGAAGATTTGGCCATTGCTGTTGGCGATGCACATATTGATGTTCGCGTCGTCATGGGACAAATCAAAACTACATTGCATCATTTAAATTCAATGAAAGAAGGCGATTTGCTCTTCTTCAAAAAACCCGAATTAGCACATTTAATGGCACATGGTGTGCCCTCGTTTGGCGTCAATATTGGAAACAAGGGATCCAATGTCGCAGTTCGCATTGAAAAACAAATCATCCCTGGACATCATTGAGATAGGATTAACCATGAACGACACCACAGAAAACCCAACAGAACAATCCGCAGAGGAAGATAAGTTGCCGACACCCGATGACTTTGATATGAGTCATCCGAGCAACATCAACCCCGATGTGTTGCAAAATATTTCCGTCAATTTATCAATCGAAGTGGGACGCACTCAAATACGAATCAAAGATTTAATGCGCTTAACCCAAGGCAGTGTGGTTGAACTTGACCGTATCGCTGGCGAGCCGCTTGATTTATTGGTTAACGATACTGTTGTTGCGCAAGGCGAAGTGGTTTTAGTCAACGATCGTTACGGCATTCGATTAACGCGCGTAGTGCCGTCAACCGAACGCCTTAAATCTATCTAATTAACCCGCGCTTATTTTGCGACCGTTGAGGTTTTGCACAGGGCGCGCGTTCATCTTGAACGGGAATTTTGCCAACTGTGCTTTAGAAATATCAACTGGTGTTTTAAGAATATAAAAATTCACACCCTCTGTACAGGGAGGTGTTGTGAGCGAACCTTCATAGTTATAAAAGCCTAAATCTTTTGGCAACATCGTTCCTGGATTGAATGCAACCTTCGCAGGCAAATACTCTTCACCTTCTTTGGGTGGCAAGTTAGCCCACAAAGTTTTAATGGCAGCGCTGTCTTTGCCTTCGTTAAGCAACACACCAATCACGGCCAATTTACCTTCCTTGCTCTTGTGAACAAAGTGCGCAACCATGGCTGCATTTTTTCCATCAACCTGCTCTTCGCTGGGGCGATGGAAGTGAAATTGCAATAAGTCAAACTCTTCTTTGCCAATCGTTAATTTGCTACCTGGCTCCACATTCACCTGAATCGTATGGCCGTTGTTTAATATTTTGAGTGGGCCTTCTTTGTAACTCAAAGACAACACGTCTTTTGATTTTTCAAATGGGCCAACAATATTAAGTGGAGATTGTTTTTTACCTTTTCCGCAAATTGGAAAGCTAGCGCCCCAATGCTCAGGACCGTTATCGCCCTCGTAGCCCCAATGAACATCGTGCGCGTTTTTAGCTGATTTTTCTTTGCCGCCGTGCTGATCTTTTTCTGGCGTTTTGCAATCAGACAAGACTTGAACTTTTTGACCCGCTGCGGCCAACGCATTTTGCGCAGCGCAAACGGTTTGAAGATTTTTGCCCCACTCCGACATTTCTAATGATTTTTGAAATGCCGCAACTGTTTCAGGATCGTTTACACCGTTGGTGAGCAATCGCAACGCAGCAATACCCACTTGACGCTCTGCACTCAAAGTTTTTTGTCCTTTATAAGAAGTTTCAACATCTTGCAAAACAATACCGTTGGCAAAAGCAGCTTTAAGTGAATCGATCTGTCGAACGTTGGTTTCGAGTTTTTCAATATTTTCTTTGAGCTCTTTCATCTCCTCTTCGGCTTTTTCAAGAGCTTCTTTGGCTTCAGCCACTTGCTCCGTTACTTCGGCAAGTTCATATGAAATATGCTTTTTACCGGCATAGTTCCAATACGCCATAGCAGCGGCTCCAACCAACAACATGGCCAAGAGGACTTCTAAAATAATTCTGAGATACTTTTTCATGGTCGCACTTAAAAATTGAGTGAACGAAAACACCAATGAACGACATTGTCGTGCCGAACGCTAGGTCAGTGCTACCGTATCGGCACTTATCCCCAAAATCTTTAACTCTCATTTAATAAAATGAATACTTATCAATTCATTTAAAAATTTAATCTTTGTTTAAGCGCGCACAAACAAAGTTTGCAAGGGGTCGGGGCCCACTTGGCGACTCCAATGACCGTGCACCTTTGGATCAAAAGTAGCGCCTTGTGGCAATACGTCAGCCGAATAAAAATGATCGCCTGGCGAAAATACCTTTGACGTGCCGACTTGCAAAAAGATTTCCATCTGCCCTTGCAAGATAAAAACCCATTGTGGATGTGGGCTCACATGAAATTGACTGCGAAATCCAACGGGACTCATGCGCAGCTGCATTCCGCCGCTGGGCATTAATTGCGAAAGCATGGATTGCGGGGAACCTTCAGAGAGTGCGATCTCTTCATGCTTGAAGCGAGCGCGTCCATCGGTGTCGGTAAAGAGAATGGTTTTTGTAAAAGTAGTCATAGAAACATCTTAACTGGATATTTTGCAAATAGAGCCCAACTTCTTTGGCTTAGCACGACGTACGCTTTTGCGTACTATAGTTTCAGGAGAAGCATTCATGGCCACCACACTCACTGCAAGCGAAGCTCGCGCTGACCTATATCGTTTAATCGATCAAAGAGGCAATGGCCCCGAGCCACTAACCAAAAGCAAACGGACATTAGAGTGGTAAGTTGGAATTTAGTTTTTTCCAAA
>Ga0114974_10002825_pt1 | contig 13298 bp, 11 predicted proteins | sample S_130206_EF_Meta_FD_87318 | JGI IMG/M metagenome (GOLD analysis project Ga0114974, IMG submission 87318) | Freshwater microbial communities from Lake Simoncouche, Canada to study carbon cycling - S_130206_EF_MetaG | ecosystem: Environmental > Aquatic > Freshwater > Lake | place: Lake...
ACAATTTGATCGCCCATGGTTATGGCTTCAATTTGATCGTGCGTGACATAAATGGAGGTGGTTTGTAGGCGCTGATGCAATTCTTTGATTTCGCTTCGCATGGCGACTCGAAGTTTGGCATCGAGATTGGACAAGGGCTCGTCAAACAAAAACACTTGCGGATCACGAACAATGGCACGCCCCATGGCCACACGCTGGCGTTGTCCGCCAGAGAGCTGGCGTGGGTAACGCTCTAGCAAAGAACCTAGGGCCAAAATATCGGCGGCACGGGCTACTTTTTTGTCAATTTCTTCTTGCGGTCGTTTTGCAAGGGTGAGCGAAAAGGCCATGTTTTCGCCAACGGTCATGTGGGGGTAGAGCGCATAGTTTTGAAAAACCATGGCGATGTCGCGTTCTTTAGGGGGAAGGTCGTTGACTTGGCGATTGCCAATGTGAATTTCACCGCTGCTGATTTCTTCTAAGCCGGCAATCATGCGAAGCAATGTGGATTTGCCGCAACCCGAAGGGCCCACCAGGACGGTAAACGAGCCGTCCTTGATTTCAATGTCGACACCGTGAAGAATGGGAACTTCGCCAAAATTCTTTTTGACGGATCGTATCGAAACACTGGCCATTGATATTTCCTGAAAAACACCCTGTCTTCAAAAGAAGTCATGGGAAACATAAAACAACTTTCAGTATCACATGTCAGAAGGGGTTTCAATATCCAAGATAACCCTAATTGGTCAGACCAAATTTGGGTTTTTGAGAGTATGGCCTATCACCTTTACGCCTGACAATCAGAAGCTTTACCAAGGTCATGCTGGGGCCCAAGTTGAAGGGCCAGTGTTAGGATGGGTTCAGTTTGACTTGATTGACCTGAAAAAATGAGTGATACAAATTTGCGCCCTGAACTCCCTGATCATCTGTGCATAGATGAGCGTAGCCCTTTTTACAATGCTGAGGTTCTCAAGCACGACATTGGTATTCGCTTTAATGGCAAGGATCGACATGATGTGGAGGAATATTGCCTCAGTGAGGGCTGGGTCAAGGTGCCCGCAGGCAAAACACTGGACCGCAAGGGCAATCCATTGCTCATGAAACTCAAGGGCAAACTTGATGTTTTTTATAAATAATTTGATTTCAAAAAAGGCTTTTCCTCATGCGCATTCCAGATTGGACCCCCGAACAACATCCACAACCTCAAGAATTGGTCGAAGCCATCTTGGCTCGCCGTGGCGGCGCACTACTTAATTTAGACAAGGCGCTGCTCTGGAGCGAGCCTGTTGCCTCCGGCTGGAATGTTTACTTGCGCAATGTGCGAACAGGGCTATCGGCTTCTCGTAAGCTATGTGAATTGGGTATCTGTACTGTGGCCTTGCTCACAGGCGCTCACTATGAGTATCACCACCATGCGCCGGATTTTTTGAAGGCTGGCGGAACCCAAGCCGAATTGGATGCGCTTCAGCGTGCGGTCAAGGCGAATCCATCTGCAGGTGTCTCTGATGCTGTCTTGGATGACATGTCTCAGTGGGTGGTGCAATATGCCGCCCAAATGACGCAGCATGTCAAAGTAGACGATGCCTTGTTCAAACAACTACAAAGCCGTTTGAGCACCACTGAAATTGTGGAACTCACCACCGCCATCGCCACTTACAACATGGTGGCTCGATTGTTGGTGGCGCTTCAAATTACCCCAGAGGAATAAGCGTTGCCGACTTCTGCCCAAGCTCTCAGTCGGGCTTGATGCCGTTGTCACGGACCACTTTGGCCCAAGTGTCAATTTGCTTGTCGATGAAGTTTTTGGCTTTGTCCACGCTGCCCCCAGAAATTTCAATGCCCTGAGCGCTCAGCCTTTGAGAGATCTCTGGGTTTTGCAAAACCTTGTTCAGCTCATCGTTCATGCGCTTGACGATTTCAGGGGGCGTCTTGGCGGATCCCAATAAAGCCCACCACGCAGGCGCTTCAAAGCCAGGAAATCCAGCCTCAGCAATGGTGGGGACATCTGGAAATTCTGGAACCCGTTTCAGTGATGTCACGGCCAAAGGACGAATGCGTTTGTTGTCAATGTGAGGTTTGCTTAAAAAGACAGTGCCCATGGCCAAAGGCACATGGCCGGCAACGGCATCGGTCATGAGGGGACCGCCACCTTTGTAGGGAATGTGGTTGAACTCCAAATTGGAATTTTTGCCAAGCAAGGCCATTGCCAAGTGGCCCAAGCTGCCATTGCCGATGGTGCCAAAAGAAACCGTCTTTTTGGCTTTGGCGGCAGCCACTACATCCGCAAACGATTTGTATTCATTGCCAACGTTGGATGTCAAAACCATGGCTGAAGTGCCCACCAAAATAAGGGGCACGATGTCTCTCTTGCTGTCATAGGGCATGTTGGGAATCAGGCTCTGATTCACCCCGTGTGTGTCAAAAACCACGGCAAATGTGTAGCCGTCTGCAGGGGCTGAAAGCATGCTGGCGGTGCCTATCACGCCGGAGGCACCCCCTTTGTTTTCCACAATGACACTTTGCCCCAATTGCTGCGAGAGAACTGGCGCAATGATGCGAGCGACTTGATCAACCGAGCCCCCAGGTGGAAAAACAGCCACCAGTTTGATGGGTTGTTTGGTGGGCCAAGCCTGTGAAAATGCCAGCATTGGCAGCAGGGCCGCCATGCACAGAAGTTGTTGTAGGCGCGACGTCATTGTTTGGATAGAAAGCATAAGTCGGGGTTCCTTTGGGCCAATCCTAGTGGCAGAGTAAACGGTGAAGATAGGTGCAAACCCCATGTTTTGTGAGGCTTAGAGGGCTTCTATCGTCTTTTGGCAAAGACATTTGACTGCCAAAAGCCTAAAATTCTAGGTTCCTCTTTCATTCAGGAGAATGACCATGCCCGCATTGCTGCCCAACATTGACCCCGATGGCTTGCTTGAGTTTTCAGTAGTTTACACAGACCGTGCACTGAATCACATGTCAAAGCGCTTTCAGGGTGTGATGCAAGACATCTCGTCCATTCTGAAAGAAGTGTATGTGGCGCATTCGGTTGTATTGGTGCCAGGCAGCGGTACTTTTGGCATGGAGTCGGTGGCTCGCCAATTTGCGCATGGCAAGAAAGTCATGGTCATCCGCAATGGTTGGTTCAGCTTTCGTTGGACCCAAATTTTTGAAATGGGTGGCATACCCAGTTCTTCTGTGGTGCTCAAGGCCAAACAACAAAACGCAGACACAAAATCCTCTTGGGCGCCTTGTCCCATTGAAGAAGTCGAAGCGCAAATTGCTTCTGAGAGACCTGCCGTGGTGTTTGCGCCCCACGTTGAAACGGCCGCAGGCATGATGTTGCCCGATGGCTATTTGTTGCGTGTATCTGAGGCTGTTCACAAGGTTGGGGGATTGTTTGTGTTGGACTGCATTGCTTCAGGTGCCATGTGGGTTGACATGAAAGCCACCGGGGTTGATATTTTGATCAGCGCTCCGCAAAAGGGTTGGAGTGGATCGCCTTGCTGTGCCATGGTGATGTTGAGTGAACGTGCCAGGAACGCCATCGATGCCACTCAAAGTTCTAGCTTTGCATGCGACTTGAAAAAGTGGTTGCAAATCATGGAGGCCTACGAATCTGGCACTCACATGTATCACACCACCATGCCCACGGATGCATTGGCAAGTTTGAGCGAAGTCATGAAGGAAACTCAGGCCTATGGATTTGAAAAAGTCAAACAAGAACAAGCGGCATTAGGTCACCAGGTGAGAACGCTTTTAGAGGCGAGAGGCTTTAAGAGCGTGGCGGCATCGGGCTTCCAAGCGCCTGGTGTGGTGGTCAGTTACACCCAAGACGCCGAGATACACAACAGCAAGAAGTTTTTGGCGCTGGGCTTGCAAACGGCAGCAGGTGTGCCGCTGCAGTGCGACGAACCGAAAGACTTCATGACCTTCCGCATTGGTTTATTTGGCTTGGAAAAATTGCACAACCCCTCACGCAGCGTGCAGCACTTGGCAAAAGCTTTAGATGAAATGGGCTACGCCCCAGTTGAGTCAGCTGAACCTGCCATGGCCTAATTTCATTGAACAGGTTTGCCGCCCGCCATTAAAAATAAACTGGCGTCGTCTTGATGGGCATGCCCCATTTCGCAGGCAGTTGCAAACTGTTGTGTGGCCAAGGCACCCAAGCTGGGCGCTTTGATGTTCATCTCTTGGCATGCTTCAATGGCCAATCTTGTGTCTTTGGCCAACAAAGTGGTGTGAGCTCTGGGTTCAAAATCATTTTTTAAAGCGCGTTGGAGTCTATCTTGACCAATCCAGCTTTGGCCGCTGCTGGCCTGCATCACCGCCAATGTGGTCAGTGGCTCTAAGCCCCATGATTGCGCCATTGCCAGCACCTCACTCGCGCCAGCTAAATTGATGGCAGCCAACAAGTTGTTGGCCAGTTTTGTTTTGGCGGCATCACCTGCAGTTTCGCTGATAAAAAATCGATGGGGTGTGATGGCGTTCAACAGGCTTTCAAGTGGCTTCAAAACGTCTTGAGGGCCCGCCAGCATGAAACTCATCTGCCCCTCTCGGGCACGCAATGGACCGCCCGACATAGGCGCATCAATGAGTTGAACGCCTTTTGCCATTGCTTGCGATGCAAACTTAGAAACATCAAGCGGCCCCAGGGTGGGGCAAAGAAACAACACGTCACCGGCGCGTACTTTGGAAAAGTAACCGTGAGGCCCGTTTAACACTTCGTTGACTTGCGCATAATCAACGACCACTAGAAAGGTGACTCTGCAAAGCGTCGCAATTTCGCCAGCATGGCGGGCAAGGGTAGCCCCCTCCGACTTGGCTTTTTGCATGGCATTCGCATCAATGTCAAAGGCTGTGACGGGCCAATTTTGTGACAACAAACGGGCCATCATGGCAAAGCCCATGTTGCCAATGCCAATGAAGCCTACGTTTTTTTGATTTTCAAGTGCTTGCAAGTTTGTCATCGTTGCAAATCATTGAAGCGAATATTTGTGAAGCAATCGATTTTTTGCGCTAGGTAAAAAATTAATTCTTTCAACATCGGAATTGACGGTTTTGATGAGCAAGGGGTCCATGACCCTGAACCACAGCGGTGGAATGTAGGCTAAGAAAAACATTCCAAAATAGCCTGATGGAAGTCTCGGAAGATCAGGAAAATCGCGAAGAGATTGGTAACTTCTAGCAGGATGCGTGTGATGGTCTGAATGCCTCTGCAGTTGGAACAAAACCAAATTGGAGACCAGGTGGTTGCTGTTCCAAGAGTGGTGAGGCTGACATGTTTCGTAACGGCCTTGTTCAGATTGGAGGCGCTTGATGCCGTAATGTTCTACGTAGTTGGCAGAGGTCAATTGAAAAGCGCCCCATAAGGCCACAGGAATGAGAACAAGCACCATCGCAGTTCCGTACAGAAAAATGAGGGTTCCGTAGACAAGGACGGTTAAACACAGTGCCTGCAGTATTTCGTTTTGAGGATGCCAGGCTGATTGGTTCGACCGCTTAAGTCGATCAGCTTCTAAGCGCCATGCTCTGAATACCGCGCCGGGAATTTCTCGACATGCAAACCGATAAATATTTTCCCCCATCTTGGATGAGGCGGGATCTTCGGACGTACTGACATGTCGGTGATGCCCCCTGTTGTGTTCAATCGAGAAGTGGCCATAGGCCCCCAATGCTGTATTGAACAGTGCAATTTTGCGGGGCATGGTGTCTAATTTGTGACCGAGTTCATGACTGACATTGAGGCCAAATCCAAGCACAGAACCCGTGGTGATCACGGTGGCCAGCCACTCCCAAACAGACAGACTTTGGGTGCAAAGGAAAATGCAATTGAAGATGACGGCAATCCACAAAACAGGAATGGTGGCATAGGTGATTGCGCGGTAGTAACCGTCTTTCTCGAGGGCATCGACCTCCGACTCTGGCGGGTTGCTGGTATCTTCGCCAATGAAAAAATCTAAAACGGGAACCAGTCCGTAGAAGAAAATAAGGGGGAAAAAGAGAATCCAAGTTTCTATGCCCAAAAAGCTGACAGCCCCTGTACCCACCAAAGAAATAGCAGGACCGACGACTGAGAATAACCAGCCGTAGCGCTTTTTGTCTTTATAAAAGGATGTCGGCAAGCGACCAGAATCTAGAGCGGTGTTGTTCATATCTCGGTTTAATGATGCGATGCGTAAAGTATGCACTTTGCCCTCGTATTGAACAGGGTATTACCCCTAGTTCTATAGACTGACATGGTCTATAACTCTTCGCTTAGAAGTATTTAAATGAATGGTTTTGGTATGGTTTTGAAGTTAGGTGTAAAAATTCTCTGGGGGATGCTCGCAAGTTTTCTGCTGCTTGCTTGCCAAAAAACAGAAACAACTTTGGATTCCAAGTCTTCAACGCTTTCCTCTCAAGCGCAGTTACCCCCGGAATGGCTCCAGCAAAGCGATGCCAGAAAAGGATTTATAGCGGCGCCAACTGGGCAGGTCAAAGACGCATCGGGCCATGTCATTTGGGACTTTGATGCCTTCTCTTTCATTCGAGGCACTGCACCCGCAACGGTCAACCCCAGCCTCTGGCGGCAAGCCATTTTGAACAATCAAATTGGCTTGTTCAAGGTCACGGAAGGCATATGGCAGTTGCGTGGTTTCGATTTGGCCAACATGACCCTGATTCAAGGCAAGTCCGGCTGGATTGTGGTCGATGCCTTAACGTCTGAAGAAACTTCGGCGGCAGCTTTGACTTTTGCCCGTCAGCATTTAGGGAATCAAAAAGTCGCAGCGCTGATCTTTACGCACAGCCATGCCGATCATTTTGGCGGCGCCTTAGGGGTTGTGAGCGCACAAGAGGCGCAATCTAAAAAATTACCCATCGTGGCACCTGCTGGCTTCATGGAGGAAGCCACCAGTGAAAACATCCTAATGGGCCCTGCGATGGGCCGTCGTTCCATGTACATGTATGGCAGCAGGTTGCCAAAAAGTGAAACCGGCTTGATCGACAACGGCTTGGGCAAGGCCGTGGCATTTGGCAAGCTCGGTATTCTGACGCCCAACATCACGGTGCAACAAGAAAAGCAGGAGATGACGTTGGATGGCGTTCGCTTTGTTTTTCACAATGCATCAGGCAGTGAAGCACCCTCTGAATTTACGTTTTACTTGCCTGATTTCAAGGCGTTCTGTGGCGCTGAAATCATGGGACACACTCTGCACAATTTGTACACGTTGCGCGGTGCCAAGGTTCGGGATGCCACCAAATGGTCTTCCTATTTAAATGGTTCGCTCAGTCATGTTCAAAACTCTGAGGTTGTTTTTAATCAGCACCATTGGCCAGTTTGGGGTGCTGCAAATATTCAAGACTTTATAGTCAAGCAACGTGACGCCTATCAATTTATTCATGATCAAACTGTTCGCAAGATCAATGCGGGCCTCAATGCTTCTGAAATCGCAGAAACGCTGCAGTTACCCAAGGTCTTGGACGAACACTTGAGCATCCGCGGCTACTACGGCACGGTTAAACATAATGTGAGGGCGGTTTATCAAAACTACATGGGCTGGTTTGATGCACATCCCGCCAACCTTGATCCATTGACACCTGTGCAGGCTTCAGAGAAATATGTTGTGCTAATAGGAGGTGCCGACAAGGTCATTGCAGCGGCCAAGGTGGCGATGCGCAATGGCGAATATCGCTGGGCAGCTGAATTGCTCAAACATGTGGTGGATGTGTCGCCTAAAAATGCGGATGCCAAAGAGTTGATGGCGCAGAGTTTTGAAAAATTGGGTTATGGCGCAGAATCTTCTGCCTGGCGCAATTTTTACCTGACGGGCGCCATGGAACTGCGTCAAGGGTCGCCTGAAGTTGGCATCTCTCGTGAGGGGCTGATTGAAATGTTGAATCAAACGCCCATCGAACGTTTTTTAGAGGCGATGGCAGCCTCTTTGAATGCGTCCAAGGCCGAGGGAAAGCAACTGAAAATCAACTTGGTTTTCTCTGACACTCGGGAAACTTTTGTTTTGCAGGTTAACAATTCTGTGATGCGTCATGTCAAAAAACCGATTGAGAAAGATGCCAATGCAACGCTCACTTTAACAAAGCCTTTTTTATTAAAATTGATTCTCGGCCAAGCGGGTGGCAAAGACTTGTTGTTGTCCGACCAAACCAAAATTGACGGCAGCAAAATCGATCTGGCGATGTTTTTCAGCATGCTTGATAAAGCGCCTGGTAATTTTCCCATTGTGACGAGGTAATCGACATGTCCCAGCTTGAATTTGATTATGTGGTGGTGGGTGGTGGCTCAGCAGGCTGCTGTGTGGCGGGCAGGTTAAGCGAAGATCTTTCTGTCTCAGTATGCTTGCTTGAAGCGGGCGGGTCTGATAACTCTGCATTTGTCATTGCGCCTTTGGGGTTTGCAGCCACCGCGCCTTTCAATATCAACAGCTGGGGCTACAACACCGTTCCCCAAGCCGGCTTCAATGGCCGAAAAGGCTTTCAGCCCAGAGGCACGGTCCTGGGTGGCAGCTCCTCTGTCAATGCCATGCTCTACACCCGCGGCAACCCCAATGACTACAACAACTGGGCCGCATTGGGCAATGAAGGCTGGTCCTACCAAGACGTATTACCATACTTCAAAAAATCAGAAAACAATGAATGCTTTGGCGCCAATGATTATCGCGGTGTGGGGGGACCATTGAACGTGAGTTTTTTAAGAAGTCCCAGCCCGATCAATCAGGCGTTTATCAAGGCATGCAACGAACAGGGCATTCCAAGCAACCCAGATTACAACGGTGCAAAGCAATACGGCGTCTCCCCTGGACAGGTCACGCAAAAAAATGGGGAACGTTGGAATGCCGCCAGGGCGTATGTTGACCCGCATCGTCATCAATCAAATTTAAGTGTTGTTTCAAATGCGCACGCAACACAAATTATCTTTGAAGGCAAACGCGCTGTGGGAGTTCGTTACATGGGTCAAGGCCAAGATCATGAAGTGCGAGCCCGAAAAGAGGTGATTGTCTCGAGTGGTGCGTTTGGATCGCCACAACTCTTGATGCTCTCTGGCGTGGGCCCTGCACTTCACTTGCAAGATCTTGGTATTCCATTGGTGCACGAACTTCCTGGTGTGGGTCAAAACTTGCAGGACCATGTGACCACCGTTTTGATTTATCAAACTCAAAAAATCGATGAGGCCATGGGTTATTCACTCAGGGGCACTTGGAATTTCATCAAAGCTATTTTTGAATGGCGTTCAAAGAGAACGGGTTGGATCACCTCTAACGTTTCTGAAACTCAGGGATTTGTTTCCACTGAAGGCAATCCAGATCATCCCAATATCCAGTTGGCACTTTGCACCGGTGTGGTGGACGATCACGCTCGCAAGATGCATTGGGGTCACGGTTACACCTTGCATGTCACACTCATGCGGCCTAAGAGCAAAGGCAGTCTCACGCTGGCCAGCAAGAACCCCATGGAAAAGCCGCTCATTGATCCCGCATTTTTTAAAGATCCTGATGACATCGAAACCATGATTTTGGGCACCCAATTGGGACTGGATGTGATGTCTTCAAATGCGCTTTCAAGCTACAGAGGTCCCATGATTTACCCGGTGAACCGAAATGACACCACGCAAATCGCGAACTTTTTGCGTGATCATTCCGATACGGAATACCATCCTGTTGGTACCTGCAAAATGGGTCCCTCAACCGATCCACTTGCCGTCGTGGACTCAAAGTTGCGTGTGCATGGCCTACAAAATTTGCGCGTGATTGATGCGTCCATCATGCCCCATCTTGTGACTGGCAACACCAATGCGCCAACTTTCATGATTGCAGAAAAGGGCGTTGACTTCATCCGAGGCCTATCAAACTGATGGGCCCAAGGTATGGCTCAGTTGCTGGAATGCGTATTACCAGCCTTCAACCGAAAGAGCACCCAAGCACACAAGCTTGAAGTGACGACCAGAGCTAGAAAGCCTGCTCGGTAGGTGCCAAATACAGTGGACAGTGCCCCAAAAATAGGGGGGCCAATCACGACGCCCAAAAAAGTGAATGTGAGTGTGCCGCCGGTGGCCATGCTGGCTTTTCCTTCGGGGGCTTGTCTGGCAACTTCAGCCAAATAGACGCCATTCCATCCAATGGCTGAGCCGCCAAATACAATCAATATGATCCAGATGCCCCAGATGGGCAAAATGGGCAATAACAACGCTGTGGCCAAAGAACTGATGGCCATTAAAATGGCAAGCAGGGCCAGCGTCTTTTGCGCACCTAGCCATTTGTCGGCGATCACTCCCCACACAATACGACCACCAATTCCACCCATTTGTGTGACCGACAATAGCAGCCCAGCACTCACCAAGCCGTAAGCTAAGTCATCGTGAAGATAGGTCACCAGGTAAGTGGTGAGTGACATTTGTACCATCGAAAACATGAATGAACACGCTGCCATGGTGGCCAACGCGCGATGGCCAAGCACCATCCGAATGGGGTCAGTGAGGGTGCCCATTTGAAAAGGTAAATTGGCCTGTCGTAAATCGTCCAAAGACTTACGCAGAGGTTGCGATAAAGCGGCACTTAAGATGCATGCCATGGCCACCGCAACCAAGGTCCAATGCCAATCAATGCCGAGCATGAGTGATGGAACGATGGCGCCTGCCATCATGGCGCCAACAGGTACGCCGGTTTGTTTCAGAGAAAAAACCAGTGCCATTTGAGCAGACGGGGTGGTTCTGGCCAAAATTTGTGAGCTTGCTGGGGTAATGGGGCCATAGCCTAAGCCAATCAACAATGCGCCCAAACCAATTGCGGGCAGCCAAGGAATCGCGCACAAGCACAGGCCTGCAGCACAAAGAAAAAGACCCAGTTGGCTTACCCTGATGGGGCCTAAGCGACTCACTGTGGTGCCCGATGTAAGACTGGAAAACATGGCGCCGACATAAGTAATCGCCACGTACAAACCCACCAAGGCGGGCGAAACACTTAAGTCTTTAGCGGCCACTGGGGCCATGACAGGCAGCGTTAACAAGGCCATGGCGACCATGGCTTGAATGAAAAGCGTCGCCAAAAGTGGAATCCAATTGATCATGGCGACCATCCTAACTGTTTCAAACCACAGGCCTCAGAATTGGGGTCTTGTTTGTGACTCAAATCATCGTGTTCTAGTCCGTTTACACTAGCGAGTTGTTTTTTATTTTGGATTGATGAAGATGGATTTGCTCAAAGCCCTGAACTGGCGATATGCCACAAAAAAAATGGACCCCAGTAAGTCTGTGCCAGAAGAAAAAGTACAACGAATTTTAGAGGCCATTCGCTTGACAGCGACATCAAGTGGCCTGCAGCCTTACGAAGTGTTTGTGGTTACCCGTCCTGAAACTCGTGCCAAGATTCAAGCTGCTGCCAATAACCAAGCGCAAATCACCGAAGGCTCGCATTTGTTGGTGTTCGCGGCTTGGAATGACTACACGCCAGATCGCATCAATATGATGTTTGACTACAACAATGAAGTGCGCGGATTTGTGAATGAAGGCGCTGAAAATTATCGCAAGATGTTGTTGCAGAACTATCCAGCCAAAGGTGCTGAAGCCAACTTCCAACATGCCGCCAAACAGTCTTACATTGCGTTGGGCACAGCCTTGATTGCTGCTGCAGAGCAAGAAGTTGACGCGACGCCAATGGAAGGGTTCACACCTGCGGCCGTTGATGAAATTTTGGAATTGCCTGCACGTGGTTTGCGAAGCACTGTTCTTTTGCCATTAGGCTATCGTGAAGCCGATAAAGACTGGTTGGTCAACATGAAAAAAGTTCGACGCACCCAAGACAAATTCATCACTGAAGTAAAGTAACGAATCGATGGAAATGGGGCCTGGGGAAATTGATCAGGGCCCCTTTTGATGCCTATTGAATTCAGGTGACGTGAACGCTGATTTTGGCAGCTGCAGCTCTCGCTCTTTCTAAAGCCCGGTTGCCTTTGGCCAACGCCACTGCCATTCTTCTGTAGGGGCGTGTGGTGGGTTTGCCAAAGATGCGCACATCCACATTGGGCTCTTCCAAAGCTTCAGACACGCCTGAATAGCTTGGGTTTTTGCCTTCTATGTCGGCCAAAACAACCGCACTGGCACCTTCTACCGCCTCAATATGAGGAATGGGCAAGCCCAACACTGCACGAGCATGCAAATCAAATTCGCTGAGATTCTGGCTGATCAAGGTGACCATGCCAGTGTCATGCGGGCGCGGACTGAGTTCACTGAAGATGACTTCTTTGGCCGTGACAAAAAACTCTACGCCAAATAACCCGGCACCCCCTAAATCAGCAGTGACTTTCTCAGCCATGTTTTGCGCCGACTTTAAATAATCGGGAGCCATCGGCTGCGGTTGCCAACTGTATTGATAGTCACCACGTTCTTGCACGTGACCAATCGGCGGACAGAACAAAGTTTGACCATGACGTTGACGGATGGTAAGGAGCGTGATTTCAAATTCAAAGTTGATGAACTCCTCAACGATGACTTTCTTTCGGTCACCTCGCATGCCGGCGCAAGCGTAATCCCAGCTTGACTGAATATCGGCTTCCGTTTTGGCAACACTTTGGCCTTTGCCAGACGAGCTCATGACAGGCTTGATCACGACCGGAAAACCAATCGCCTTGGCTTGCGACAAAAGGGCTTCGCTCGATTCAGCGTAATTGAATTTGGCCGTGCGAACGCCAAGGCCTACGGCCACATCGCGAATTCGATCGCGGTTCATGGTGAGGTTGGCGGCACGTGCGCTTGGGATCACCTCGAAGCCTTCTTTCTCGACATCGAGTAAAACTTCTGTTCGAATGGCCTCTATTTCCGGCACGATCAAGTCGGGCTTGTGTTTGGCAATGGCGGATCGCAAGGGCGCTTCATCCAGCATGCTGAAAATTTCGCATTCATCGGCGACTTGCATAGCGGGAGCACCTGCGTAACTGTCGCAAGCGATGACATAGCACCCAAGACGCTTTGCGCTGATGACAAATTCTTTGCCGAGTTCACCTGAACCCAAAAGTAGTATTTTTTTCATGATGATGTTGCATTAAAAGAATAGGTTTGAGCCCATAATACGATACATGTTCAAACTTGGCGCCCACCGATCCATTGCACGACTCGTGCTGGTCTGGTTCGCTTTGTTCATAGGTGTCGCTATCGCATCACCCGTATTGAACCCTGCTGAAACACAAATGGTTTGTACGAGTGCAGGTGGCATGAAAATGGTGATGTCTGGTGAGCATGAGGAAGCGTCGAAAGTTGACACCAACATGGACTGTCCTTTGTGTGCAACTGTTGCTATCCCTTTTCAATCTTGTGAAGTCAGCCTTAAGCAATCCAGTCCACTAGC
>Ga0114974_10002828_pt1 | contig 13287 bp, 18 predicted proteins | sample S_130206_EF_Meta_FD_87318 | JGI IMG/M metagenome (GOLD analysis project Ga0114974, IMG submission 87318) | Freshwater microbial communities from Lake Simoncouche, Canada to study carbon cycling - S_130206_EF_MetaG | ecosystem: Environmental > Aquatic > Freshwater > Lake | place: Lake...
AAACTCGTAATCTCGCTGTTAGACATAGACTGCCCTACGCAGACGACACGCATCTTAATGCGAACGAATTAAATCAGCTTCGCGCAGATGGCGAACCATTCATGTTCAGTCACTCACTCGAAAATTTGATTGGCGGCCCGCTACGGTCGGGGTTCATCCTCCGCGACCTCTTTGAGGACAGTGAAGAAGCTGACAAACTTTCAGCATTCTTACCCACATATTTCGCGATCCTTGCCCAGAAAGTGGGCGAGCAAACGCAAAGCACCTAACCAAGCGGTGAACGGGAGCCGCCGGTGACGCGAGTTTTGAAATCATAGTTTTTTCGCGGCGGCCCCATTACCGCTGTCGTTCTGGTGATGATCGGGCCCATTACAGAAGGAGGGATTACGATGCCGACAACGTTTCTCCGAGAGAAAAGCTTGCCGCTATTCGTTTTGATGGCGACTGTTCTCGTTGGCTGCAACCAAGGCGACCCACTGCCAAATGGATACGCGGTCTTCTTCGCGAGCGGCTCCGAAGCAGCTCTCGTGAAGCCTGCTACCAAGGGTGGAGAGTGTATTGCCGGACCCCACGTCGCTGAGCTCGGCAACTCCGGCAAATATATTTTCGGGAGAATCGAGCCCAAGAAAGGTATTCCGCCTCATCCGGACCACGCCCCAGGGTTTTTCGTGATTGACTCGGACACCGATAAAGTCACGACGGGCCTCGATCGCGACAAGTGGCTCACTGAACTGAAGGCTGTTGGGGTCGACTCGCCACAGCTCCACCCCCCGGAGTACAAATGGCCAAAGAAATATTGATCGTGGCTAGCGGCTTATGCTGCCGACGCCACATCCATTGAAGAGCGAGAGAGCCTTCAGGGGCAGTCGCTACAAACCAGAACCACCCGATGCAATGGACTCGCGGGCATCATCGTGCGTGATTGCCCTCCCATGGGCCGCGGGCCATTGATCGGGGCCGTTAGGCGAAGGGAAGCCCAGAGCCAGAGCCGTGTAGGCACGACGCTGATGACTACGGCACCAGCTGTCGGTCTCCTCTCAACAATCGCAGCACACGCGGCCCATGATCGCTCATCAAATTTGCTCTGCCCCGATCGGGCCTTGCGGCCTCACAACGACAACTGCTCCTTCCGCGTGGCAGCAACCCGCGATTGTGAGATATCGATAACCTATTCGTAGTAAAGCTGCTGCCCGGGGCCAATCCACACAAAAATGGATCCGACCTTGCGTACCGTTAGCGAGATTCCGTTGACCCGCCTGTGGGACGCCACGGGAGACGTTGAAGCAACACGTGAGCGATTCCTGACCCGGGACCTACTTCACGAGATGCTGCGAAGCTATCCTGTGGAATTCGTCATTGCGGATGTCGGGCATCCCCTCCGGCATGTCGAGGTGGCTCGCTGCTATGAGTTCTGGAAATCAGAGGTCGTACGCCACCTCGTGAATGACCCCCAAGCAGGCTTTCGCCCTGAAGAGTTTCCTGGCGAGTATGCGTATTGTGCTTCGGAATGGTCCGGCGAGCTCCAGACGCCAATTGTCCTATTAGAGAAGTATCATTGAAGACGCCTAACAAAGCCTTGCAGCAGAATCGCGATGACGTCCTGCGGTATGGTGAGTCGATTGGCTGCGATCTGCTGAAGGCAGCCGTTAGCCCAAAGAAGAACCGTTGGCGGTGATTGCCCAGGCCGGTATACTGACGTCCATGAGCACCGTCGAAGAAATCGAAGCCGCGATCCAGCAACTGTCGCCTGATCAGATGGCAGCATTTCGCGCGTGGTATGCCGAGTTTGATGCCACCGCCTGGGATCGTCAGATCGCCGAAGATGACGCTGCGGGGCGACTCGACTGGCTGATCCAAGAGGCCCTCGATGACTTGGACGCTGGCCGCTGCACGGATCGATGAAACACCGCGCAAGCCCCCGATTCTGGCGGCTTTACAGGGCCTTGCCGCAAGAGATTCAGCAACTGGCCGATCGCGGCTACCAGATGCTTTTGCAGGACCCGCGCCACCCGTCCTTGCACTTCAAGCGGATCGGAAGGGTTTGGTCAGCCCGCGTGGGCCTGCACCATCGCGCTCTCGCAGCCGAGCGCAACGAAGAGATTGTTTGGATCTGGATTGGGACCCATGCGGAGTACGACCTGCTACTCCGACGCAATGGCTGACCAGACGCTGGATCAGACGGCGGCCATCGTCCAGCGGCATGGAGAATCAACTCGTCCGCCGCTGATCAGCTTTGCCGTTAGCTGCAACTACCTGAGCCGGTGAGTTAGTTCGTGGACTCTGTGAATCATCTCCTTCGCCGCCTCGATGAGGAACTCTTGCCTCGCGACTTTCACAGGCACAAGCACACCTGGAACCGGAAGGCCGAATCGCTGGTGGACGTCATCGATCTGCAGGTGAGCAAATCGGCCGACTCAGTGTTCGTCAACGTTGGCGTCCTGGACGCCGAGATCTACGCCGCCTGCTGGCGGACTCATCCGCCCAGATTCGCGATTGAGCCGAACTGCACGGTCCGCTCTCGTCTCGGCTTGCTCATGGGCGACCATGACGTCTCGTGGCGTCTCGGCGAGAAGGCAGCAGGGGACGAGATCGCCGCAGCGGTCCGAGCATTCGCCGTTCCGTTCCTCGAGCGAATGCATGCGCCGAAGTCGCTCGAACAGTACCTCGAAGCCGACCCGAGCATGACCCAGCGGTACCCACCGCCGATCATCTATTGCGCGTTGCTGAAGTACAGACGCGGGGAAAAGGCGCAAGCCGAGCAGATGTTGCGTGGCCTGCGTGCAAGGACGGTCGGCCCGTGGGTGGCGCGCATCGGCGAAGTGCTGCAGGGTCTCGGCCTTGCCACGTGACGCGTGCATCTAACCACCCGATTCAATGGACTCGCGAAGAAGCCCGGCGGCGTGGATAATCCTGTGGTCGCGAGCCATTGATCGGGAACGTTCGCAATGAAGAGGAAACAAATGAAGATTGCCAAGACACCACTCGAATCAATTCGCGTCAAGTGGACCATCTACGGAATACTCTTCGCGGTAGCAACACAAGCGTGCGTCATTTCCATCGGCTGGCTCCGTGGACGCACTGTTGACTGGATGGATGTATTTCCGACTGGTGCGGCGGCCATAGCCGTCGTATTCGCCGTACAAGGGGCAGTGTACGCTGCAGCTAGAGCACCAAAGGACTAGGTTGATGATTCCGGGGCGACCATTACGCGATTGCGAATTCACCGCATTTCCCGCGTCAACCGTGTCCCGCATTTAATAAGTATCCGGCGGAAGTTCGTAGGGCCAAGAGAGCCTTGGAGACTTGCGAACAAAAGGTTGAACCGGAGTTGCCGTTCACGGTTTCACACATGGCAAGTTGACTGGCGGCAACCCGGTTAACCTAGTCGTTATGCCACAAATCTCCAGCGTCCACTGTACGAAAGGTCGAAACACAATGACCATGTCCAGCAGACCGCTCGTCGGGCCCGGACACTTCCAGTGGAACGCCGGTGGATGGTTTGGCTCGTCCCTCGGTAGCTCCGCTTGGATGATTGTCACCTCATGCTTTTTGGCTCTGCATGATCAACCGACACTAGCGATGGTTCCGGCTGTTGGTTTTGCGATCGTGCTGCTTGCTTCGCTATTGCTCTGGGCACGTCGGAACCGCATCTATCCGTTTCCCGCAATGATGGGCCTACTTGGATTGCTGGCCGTTACAACTCCGCTCGTTTTTATCGTCGTTTCGTCGAATGGGTCCCCTGCGGCTCTTGCCGCTATGAACTGGCCCGCATCGACTTGGCCGACTGTTCTTGTGTGTGCGATTGCGCCAGCGTTGATGATTTGGTTCCTCGTCCTTGAACGATTGGCAACTACCAAACCAGACACAACGAAACCCGATTCCACGATCGTGGTATAACCACCCGATGCAAAGGCCTCGCGGGCATCGTCGTGGGTGATCGCTTGCCAAAGGGCCGCGAGCCTTTTGATCGGGATCGTTAGGCAACCACGATGCGCTCCGTCGACAGCCTGACCCCCGAAGACTTTATCGCGTCTCCTGTCTGGCGATTCACGCACTCAAGGTCGTCAAGGGGTGTTGACGTTGCACCGGTGCGGCGGCTGCCCTTCAGAGAATCCACTGGTGGTGTTGTCGGGTGCAGCCTTCGACTAGCCAACCGCACCGTGCTGAGCGGATTTCTTGGCAACCTGGACACCAGCAACGTCTGACTTACTCAGCACGTTCTGACAGTCTCTGTCTTCCGAGAAGATGGAGCGGTTTTCCATCTAGCCCGCTACCATGATTTCGACGCCACAGAGCGTGGCCCCCTCGCTCTCGCAAGCTTTCTGGGCCTGCCGTTGGAGGCAGTCTTTCCCATCGAATACGACGTGGGAAATGCCATCATCGGCCCGGCGGAGATTCTTCGGGGGGCGATCCCCGCCGAACCCGAGGAAGGGCTGTCTCGAGCGGAGGTGATTGCTCTAGCCGGTCCTTGAGATTGCCTAACCAGACGCTGGATCAGACGGCGGATAGAATCCGGCGGTGAGGCGGAGCCGATGGGCCGCCGCTGCTCATCGCAATCATTAGGCCATTGTGGTAGAATGCTCTTATGTTCGACATCGACCAAGCTCTCGCCGAACTTACGGCCTTGCCCGTCACCGACCGACTCCGGGTCGTCGAATCCCTATGGGACAGCATCCCGCACGATGCTCCCATCGAGATTTCTCCAGATCAGCGCGCGGAGCTTCAGCGCAGGATCGCTGCTTATCGGCAATCCCCCGAACAGCTTCTCACATGGGAAGAGGTTCTCGACCGGCTACGCGATGTGGGATGAGGTTCTCGCTTCGGTTTCGGCCTGAGTTCGCATCCGATCTCGATGCCGGACGCCGCTGGTACGAAGAGCGATCGCCTGGCTTGGGCGCTGTATTCGCTATGGAGTGCTCGAAGTGCCTCGCGAGGATTCAACGAAATCCCGACTGGGTGGCCGCTGATGCGGACGGCGTGCGATCTATTCGCCTGTCACGTTTTCCATACGTCATTCACTTCCTGCTTGAAGACGATCTGATTGTCGTCCTAGCGGTCATGTTTGGGGGTCGTGATCCCTCAGCCTGGCGCGGGCGGGCCTAACCAAGCGATGGAGCAGAATCGCGGTCGGGTCTTGCGGAGTGGATGATCCAGTGTCGCGATCTGCTCATCGCGGTCGTTCGGCGGGAGAGGGCGTCATGGTGGACGATCGCTACGATCTTGGCTGGCTGGTCGGACGGACGCTCGCCGAGGTCAATGGGTCCGAGCACGGCTCCTGGCAGTTCGGGTTTGGCCCAGACGCCGGGGTGCGGGCCGATTGCCCGTGGCGCGTGATCCGCGACGGCGGAATCGTCCTGAGCAGCGAGGACCACGGCCAACAGTACGGGCTACCTGCGCCGGTCGATGCCGAGGCCGAGTGCCGCCGGCTGATTGGCGGCGCGGTCGTTGCGGGGGCCGAGGTCCGCGACGAGACCCGCGATTTCGTCATTCGGTTCGCGTCAGGGACGCGGCTGGAACTGGTGCCGCTGTCGTCCGGGTACGAGAGCTGGCAGTTGGGCGGCCCCGGCGGCAGCCTTGTGATTGCGCAGGGCGGCGGTCAGTTGGCCATCTGGCACGCGCTGAACGCCGAACCAGGCGCTGCAGCAGGCGGCGGGGGCGGGTAGGCTTTTTACGGGTCAGTGCTCCAGCGGCCCCCGCCGCTGCTGAGCTCATCCGTTCGGCTTCCTTGTGGCCTCGGAGTGTCCGTCAACAATCAACGGAGGAGCAATGAACAAAACGCTGGGGACACTCATCCTCGCCTCCGCCGTCCTTTTCACCCCGCGGGCCCCGGCTGACCCACTTGATGGGTATCGGCCAAAGGCAGTCGCGGGAGCCGTGAAACTCCGAGATGACGGCGAACCGGCCAGGGGGCGTCGAAAGGACACGAAACCCATCAGCCCCGACGAGGCCGCAAAAAACGTCGGCAAGCGCGTCACCGTGGAATTCGTCGCCAAGAGCCACGGCTTCAACGGCGAAGGCGAGGGTTTCAGCGAACTCGGCTCGGAAAAGGAATTCGAGAACAAGGCGTGGTTCGCGCTGCGCTTCTCCCGCAAGGCCATGGCAGAACTCGCCAAGAATGGGATCACCGATATCGGCTATTTCGTCGAGGATAAAGTCGTGGCGACCGGCGTTGTCAACGAGATCGATTTCGGCGCGAAGCTCGGTAAGCGACGTTTCATTTTCATCGACGGCTTGTCGCAATTCAAAGCGACGTCGATGAAAAAGCCGACCTACACGCCGACTGAGGATTACAAGGTCGTCAAGATCCGGGGTTTCACGGTGCTGTTCCATCCCGACGTTGTGGCGAACGTGGAGGAGATGAAAAAGGCTATTGACAATTTGGAAAAGGATCTCGGTGTCATTCACGATGCCATGCCAAAGGATAAGCTGGCGAAACTCCTGAAGTTGCGGATCTGGATGGAATGGGATAAAGCCTCCGGGGCCGCATTTCATCCGAGCGCAATGTGGCTGCGGGAACACGGCGAGAATCCCGACAAGGCAAACGGTGTTGATTTTCTCTTTACGAAAAACTACGCAAAAGATTTTGCGACTGGGAATGGGCATCACCACCAAGTATTGATCCACGAATTCTCGCATGCTCATCAACACTTCGCCATGGGCAGCTTAGACGACCAGATCAAGCTTGCCTATGCGCATGCGATGGATCGGAAATTATACGACAGCGTCAAGTGGGCCGATGGCAAGGTGGAAAAAGGCTATGCGGCAACGAACGAAAAGGAATACTTCGCTGATCTGAGCATGACTTACTTTGGCGAAGGAATTTACTATCCCTTCACCCGTGCGGAACTCCGCGAACACGATCCCGTCGGCTATAAGATGGTCCAGGACGCGTGGGGCGTCAGGGATGACGGTCAAGCAAAAACAAGCCGGTGAGTAGTTCGGAGAAAACAAAGGGTCGGGAGCCGATTTCAGAGGACTCCCTTCGCCGAACGAATGGATGCAGTTGACCGGGCTTGCATTCTGTCCTTCCGAAGTATGAAGTCATTGTAGCCGGCCCGGCAACTGATCCCGGTTGTTCCGTGAAACATCTGGATCAGTCATGAGTGCGATCTACGTCGAGACCTCGATCGTCGGCTACCTCACCGCGCGATCGGCGTCCGACGTGGTTTTCCAAGCCCGTCAAGAGCTGACACGTCGCTGGTGGCAGCAGCGTCGCGACGGCTTCGACCTCTACATCAGACAACTTGTGTTGGATGAGGCCGGGGCGGGTGATCCGACGGCAGCGGCGGATCGCCTACGTCTACTCGAAGGCTTGCCGCTCCTTGGGGAATCTGCGGAGGCTGATCGGCTTGCCGACCTGCTGCTCGCGAGGCACCTCCTGCCGTCAAAAGCCGCGGCGGATGCTCAGCACGTCGCCTTAGCCGCCACGGCTGGCGTAGACTACCTGCTGACCTGGAACTGCAAGCACATCGCAAATGCGGATTTGCTTCCCGCACTGTACGAGACACTCAGGGCCGAAGGCTTCCCGCCGTCCCTCATCGTCACGCCTGAGGAGTTTTCCGATGCCGGTTGAATCCCTTTACGCCGATCCCGTGGTAGCTGAAATCCACGAGGTACGCCGTCGCCTGCTGGAGGCCAGCGGCGGCGATGTCGCAAAGTTCCGCCAGCGCCTGCGTGAGAGGCAGAGCGCGTCAGGGCGGCGGATCGTGTCCGGTTCGGTGAAGAAGCACACGGAACCAAGCGATGCAATGGACTCGCGGGTAGCGTCCTGAGTGATGGTTCATTCAGTGGCCGCTAGCCATTGATCGCAAACGTTCGTCGGAGTCCCGCATATGTCTAGATTCTTCAAGACCGCAATCTTTGCCGGGGTGCCTTTTGGGCTCCTTATGGGGCTGTTCTTCGCGTTGCTGTATGGCAGTGCCTTCGGATGCGCCGGAGGCTTGGCGGGTGGTGTCCTCTTCGGACTTACCATGGCTTCCTTTGTCGCATGGCAAAGTTCCCGCTTCAGTCGCCAGGCCCCCGCACTCGAGGGCGAACGAATTCGTAAGCAGGGGCCGGCAAACCACTTTCGCGGCTGGGAGGGCGTGGGCGGCTGGCTCTACGTGACCGATAAGCGACTGTTATTCCGGTCGCATGGCTTCAACGTCCAGCGTCACGAACTCTCCATACCCCTGGCAGAGGTGGCGGACGTTCAGGCGTGCTCGACGGCTTGGGTTATTCCAAACGGGCTTCGCATCGTGACTGAAAAAGGTGCCGAGCGTTTTGTTGTGGAAGGTCGCCGCGACTGGGTGGACCAGATTCGTCACGCGAGAGGGTAGTCGCCGAAACAAGCGATGCAGCGGACTCGCGATGAAATCGGGTGGTGTGGTTCGCGAAAGGTCGCGAGCCGCTGATTGCGACCGTTCGCCAAGCACCCACGAAATGCCTCGGTGGTGACATTGACGAGCACCGGGGACTGCCTAGACTAAAATGGTTTCGTCGGAGACGGCGGACTTTCTTCCGAAGGGTGACACTATGCTTCGCCGCCGACGTAATCTCCGTCCTGTACACCGAAGCATTAGCCGCGAGCGTGCCCTCAACTTTGAGAGCCTCGAGGGCCGCATCGTCCTCGCGGCGGCGATCGGCTACGACCGCGCGTCGCGAACCGTTTCGATCGTTGGATCGGAGGGCAACGATTCCGCTCAGGTCCGCCAGCAGGGCGCGAACCTCGTCGTGTCGCTCAACTCCGCCGCAGGCCGGTTCAGCCGCACGGTGCCGGCCGCGCAGGTGTCGCGGGTGTTGTTTGCGGGGCTGGCGGGCAACGACACGTTCACGAACCAGACCGGAATCGCCTCGCGGGCCGATGGCGGCGCCGGGGCCGACATTCTTCGCGGCGGACGTGGCGCGGACCAACTCAGGGGGGGCGACGATAACGATCAGTTGTTTGGCGCTGAGGGCAACGACACGCTCGACGGTGGAACTGGTAACGACGCCGCGTGGGGCGGCACGGGCAACGACCGGGTCGTGGGGGGCGACGGAAACGACAATGTGAACGGCGACGCCGGCACCGACAGCCTGTGGGGAGGTCTCGGCAGCGACCAACTGTCGGGTGGCGCGGGCAACGACGCCCTGCAGGGCGAGGCGGGCAACGACTGGTTCGACGGTGGCGCCGGCAGGGACGCAATCGTCGGCGGCGTTGGCATGGACATGGAGGTCGATACCGGGGATCGCTTCGCCGACGGCGACACCGACGGCGACGGGTACGACAACGACTACGACTCCATGGACATTTTCTACGAGGCGCCGAGCAACCCGCCGGCCTATGCCGATGACGCGTCCGCGGCCCCGATCATCGCCGCCGTGGATGGTCAGGTCCGCAACTTTCTGAGCATCTCCGCCGCTGATTCCAGGCTCCGCGTGAGGGTGCAGATCAACGACGGTACCGTCACGCAGCCGGGCCGGTTCGGCGATCGCGTCACGGGCGTGTGGCGCTATCTCACCCCCGACAAAATCCAGGTCTGGGGCAAGTGGTCGTATCCCGCTTCCGACCCGTCGCAGGTGAATCTGGCGGTGCAATGGAGCTATAGCGGTCCCCCCGTCACGCTCGACCAGATCGTCTCGGGCGATGTTGCCGACTACCTGAACCCGGCAAACTATTCCATTTCGGAAGAGAGCCGTGTGTACGCCGGCTTTTTGAACGGCCCGGGGGGCTTTTTAGTGAACTGGTTGCCGGGTACACCGGCCAACTTCGGCTCCGGGGCTCCCAGCGAGGAGGCCTTGGCGTATTGGTTCCCTGGCACCGGGCCGGCGATTGGCGTCCCGGCTCCGATCGAGGCCGTGAAGGCGGCCCTCGCGTCGCTGCCCAACTTCACGGACAATGGTGATGCCTTCACGGCCGATTTCTCCACGGCACCTGGGTTCCCGGGCGTTCAACCCGTGCTCGATGTCCTGCGGACGATCAACCGGGTCACGCGGGCTTCGAGACAGCAACTTGCTCCACGAGCCTGACGGGCCATAATGGCTCGGCTCAGCTTCGATCTTGCGGTGTGAAGCCAGAGAGTGACGCCCGCCTGCGACTACGCCGACGCCGGGCTCGCGCGTCGGCCGGCCCGGTGCGGCCGGCGAGCCAAGCGATGCAGCGGACTCGCGATGAAATCGGGCGGTGTGGATAATCCCTTGGTCGCGAGCCGCTGATCGCCATCGTTCGGCGACGGAGGGCAGTCCGATGGATGTCGTGATCGTGGCGTTCGATGAGTTCACCGACGTGGACGTGTTCTTCATGTGGGATCTGCTCAAGCGGGTCCGCGCGCCCGGGTGGTCCGTCCGTGTCCTCGGTGACCGGCCTCAGCACACGTCCAGCACCGGCCTGCCCGTCCCGACCCACGGCCCGCTGTCGGACGCCAACGCCGCTGACATTGTCCTGTTCACCAGCGGCCCCGGCACCCGCGGAAGGTGCAAGGATGCCGCGTGGCTGGCCCAGTTCCGGCTCGACCCGTCCCGCCAACTTATCGGGTCGATGTGCTCGGGCGCACTCATCCTGGCTGCGCTGGGCCTGCTGGACGGCAAGCCAGCCACCACTTACCCGACCGCCAAGGGGCTGCTGGAGGGGTTCGGTGTGGAGGTGGTCGAGCGGCCGTTCGTCGCCGAGGGGAACATCGCCACGGCGGCCGGCTGTCTCGCGGTCCAGTATCTGGTGGGTTGGGTCATCGAGCGGGCGGTCGGGCCGGAGGCGCGAGCGGATGTGCTACGCTCGGTGCAGCCAGTCGGCGAGGGCCTGTCGTTTGCCGAGGCCGAGCGGGTGCAGGCGGTCTACGCGGGGACAAAGAAAGCCGAACCAGGCGATGCAGCGGACGGCTCCAAAGCCGGCCGCCGCTGACCTATGCCGTTCGGAGAAGGAGGATTCACGGATGGGCGACGTCGCGTATCAAATCGAGCCGTCCTTGTCAGCCGACGAGTTCGTCAGTGTCTTGCAGCGATCGAAGCTCGCAGAGCGGCGGCCGGTGGCAGACGCGGCTACCATCGCCGGCATGCTCGCTCGCGCTGGGCTGATCGTCACGGCACGGATGGGCGGCCAGCTTGTCGGGGTTGCCCGCTCGCTGACCGACTTCAGCTACTGTACATACCTGTCAGACTTGGCTGTGGATACTGAGCATCAGGGGCGGGGCATAGGACGGGAACTGGTCCGTCGGACTCACGAGGCGGCCGGCCGACAGACGATGATGGTGCTCCTTGCGGCCCCGAAAGCGCAATCGTACTACCCTCACATCGGCATGCGGCAGCACGAATCGTGTTGGGTGTCAGATCGGGTGCCGCGGGCCAGTATCGCAGGCGAGGCGCCAAACGCCGCAGCAAACGGGGGATCGCCCTAGGGTGTCGGTGGGAGACGAATCGGAAGTCACGACGGCTTATCAGTTCCGGATCAACGTTCGAGGCCGAGATCGGCTATTCTCGTGCCGTGGTGGATGGAAACTGGGTGTTCGTGTCCGGAACCACCGGATTTGACTACCGCACCATGACCATCCCGGAGGGCCTGTCCGAGCAGACCGAGCAATGCCTGCGCAACATCCAAGCAGCGCTGTCCGAGGCCGGTGCGACGCTCGCCGACGTGGTGCGGGTTAACTACGTGCTGCCCAAAGCCGAGGAGTTTCGTGAATGCTGGCCGGTCCTGCGGCGATATTTCGGTGAGATTCGGCCCGCCGCCATCGTGATCTCGGCGGGTTTGGCCGACCCCCGGATGCAGATCGAGATCGAGGTCACGGCGAGGATTGGCTCTGGCACGCAAGCCGAACAACGCGATGCAGCAGCCTCGCGATAAAGCCGGGCGGTGTGGATAATCACTTGGTCGCGAGCCGTTGATCGCCGGCGTTCGGCTACCGGAGGTGAGACGCGGATGGATTCGGTTGATCAGTTTGCCGCAGAGGCCAGACGCTTTCGGGAGTGGGCGTTGAACGGTTCTGATCAGGCGGAGTGGGCGGCCCGCGGGGCCCTTGTCCGATTGACCAACCTCTACGCCGCTGCGCTCGAACTCCCGCCCGCCTGGAACAAGGAGCTCGCCGATCAACCGAACGCGAAGTCGGTCGGCGAGGATGAATGCCGGGCAGTCACTGTCGCCTGCCGCCGACTGCCGTTCGAGCTGTACGGTGAGGTGTTCAACACGCTCCTAGTGCCGCCCGAGCAGCCGGTCGTTGGGAGTCTCACGGACGATATCACCGACATCTACCGAGACGTGATTACCGGGTTGCGGGAGTACGAGTCAGGGCGGCGTGCACAGGCCGTATGGGAGTGGGGTTCCGGGCTACGGCAGCACTGGGGCGAGCATGCGACGGGCCCCATTCGGGCATTGCACTGCTGGCTTGCCAGCAACGCTGTGGACCGGTTGGCAGCGGAGGCCGAACCAAGCGATGCAGCAGAATCGCGATAACTTCCTGCGGTGTGGATAATCTATTGGCTGCGATCTGCTGATCACGGCCGTTCCTAAGATGTCTCAAGTAAAGACAGGTCAGGGATCACCTTGTCCACCGGCAGCCAGTCAAAGCCACCGCTATGACTCTGCGGCAACTCATTCTCGCGGCGATCTTCGTGGTCTTGCTGCCGCCTTCGGGGGCGCTCTCCCAGGTGGTTCCTCCGCCGCTCATTGAGCCGGACGGGCCGCCGCTGTTCGTCGTCACGGTGAACGGCAAGGACGGCTTCATCGATCGCGACGGGAAGATCGTCATCGAGCCTGCCTTCGAGAAGGCGTATCCCTTCTCGGATGGACTCGCCGCTGTTCGGAAGCAGGGAGCGTGGGGGTTCATCGACACGCAAGGACGCGTGGTCATTGAGCCGCAATTTGTCAGCGTCGGCCCCTTTTCCGATGGCTTGGCGATCTTCGAGGACAAGCGGCGCGCGAATAAGAAGGGCTACATCGACAAGTTCGGGAAGGTGGTGATCGAACCACGGTTCGATGCGGCGGCGGATTTTCAAAATGGCGTGGCCAAGGTTGGGTTCGCAACGCTCAGAGGCAAGCTGCTCGGCCGGTTCGCCGATGTGGGGGTGGAGTGCGACTCGAAGTTCATCGATCGAACCGGCGAGATCGTGCCGGAGCCTCCCCCGCAGCATTTCGCTACCGGCGAACCGGGCGAGCTGATTCCGTTCAGGAAGGACGATGGTACGGGCTATCTCAACGCCAGAGGAGAGGTCGTGATCGAGCCTCAGTTCGAGGTTGCCTCCGCTTTCTCCGAGGGTCTGGCCTGCGTCGGCAAAAGGGGGTTGTTTGGTTACATCGACACACGGGGGGAATGGGTGATCCCGCCTCGCTTTCAGCATGCC
>Ga0114974_10002832_pt1 | contig 13277 bp, 8 predicted proteins | sample S_130206_EF_Meta_FD_87318 | JGI IMG/M metagenome (GOLD analysis project Ga0114974, IMG submission 87318) | Freshwater microbial communities from Lake Simoncouche, Canada to study carbon cycling - S_130206_EF_MetaG | ecosystem: Environmental > Aquatic > Freshwater > Lake | place: Lake...
CGTTTCCCCTGCCCCCACATGCAGACTGGACACCACCGAAATTTCGCTAACGCTAAGGTCAGCGAGGCAGTACGGAAGGGTGGCAGAGTGGTCTATCGCGGCGGTCTTGAAAACCGTGCTTTCACCTCTGAGAAAGGCTCTTACAGAGGTAAGGATACGAACCATTACGAACGGTGCGGAAGGAAATGCATCAAATAATGGGCAATATAATGGCAATGGAATTGAGCGAACATTTTTGACCTCAACCAACGTCAACGGCGGATGCAAATGTGTCTGCTGGCTGAAGCTTATAATTAATCCACCTGCTGCCTAAAATTTAATCCCAAAGGGGCCGCCGAGGATGCATCAGGTGATTCCCACAGCCTCCTTTAATTTTTAAAAAAATGACGCAAAGGGGCCGCCTGAGTTTCGCATAGTCGAGCTAAAGAAGCTGGTGAGCGGTCATGATGGCCTCTATTAATCCAATATGGCCCAAAACATCCCTGACGACATTACGACGGACGATGTCCTGGACGCCATAAAGGTATACTCGGACGGGTCAGCGTATAGCCGCCTCCGCGGCTTTGCGGGCGTAGAATTCCTGCAGTACGGCGAAGGCCTGCTTGCGTGTGCCATTCTCGCCGATGAGCCCCTTCCGGTTCCAGCCGTCCTGTACCTGCGGCAACGCCCGGCGCGGCGAACGGAAGTCGCACAGGATCCAGGGAGTCATGCCGCGGAGCTGCGGGATTTTTTCCAACATCGGCAGCGTCTGGCGATAAAGGTCGGCTTGGAATTCCTCGGTGAAGCGAGTGCGCCGGTCGCCGTGCATGCCCTGCAGGGCGTCGCCGCCAAATTCGCTGATAATAACGGGCTTGTTGTAATTGATGATCCACTTCGCCTTCGCGCAATCATCGGGTACCCCGACATACCAGCCGATGTATTGGTTGAAACTGACCAGGTCGGTTACCTCGGCGAGCGGGTCCTCGACAATATTCGTGCTCGGATCTTCCGGCGGGGAGTGGCGCTCCATGGCGGCAGAGATCAGGCGAGTCGGGTCGAGGGTCCGGGTGTGGGCCACGAGTTTTTTCAGGAAGACGGTGCGCGCCGGGGATATGGGCGTCTCGTTGGCCATGGACCAGATGATGATGCTGGCGCGGTTGCGGTCGCGGGTGATCAGTTCTGTCAGCTGATTCTCCGCGTTGGCATAGGTGGCCGGGTTGTCCCAATGAATCGTCCAGTAGACGGGCACTTCCGCCCAGAGCAAAATGCCCATCTCGTCGGCGACGCGGGCCATGTGCTCGTTGTGCGGATAATGCGCGAGGCGGACGTAGTTGCAGCCGAGCTCGCGGGCCCAGCCCAAAAGCTGACGCGCATCCGCGGCGGTCGTGGCCCGACCGCCGCGCAGGGGATTCTCCTCGTGCAGACTGATGCCGCGCAGGAAAATGGATTTGCCGTTCAGGAGGATGTCCGCCCCGCGCGTCTCGATGGTGCGGAAGCCAACCTTCTCTGTGAGATGATCCGCGCCGGCCGTGAGCGTGACCTCGTAGAGCCGGGGATGCTCGGGAGTCCAGAGCTCGGCCCCGGTCAGTACAAATTCAAACGGAGCGCGACCGGTCGCGTCCGCCGCGACTTCGACCGCGAGATGGAGCGCGGGGATTTCAACTTTCACCGATTGCTGCAGCGCCGGGCCGGCGAGCTGGACATAACCGCGCACCCGGTGGTCGGCGCCTGGCTGCAACTGGAGGGAATAGTCGCGGATGCAGGTCGCGGGAGTTTCCAGCAGCATGACATCACGGGTAAGTCCGCCGTAGTTCCACCAGTCGGTGTTGACGGTGGGCACCGCCTCGGGGGCGCGCTTGTTATTGACGCGGACCACGAGGGAATTGCCGGCCGCGCGCAATTTGCCGGTGACCTCAAACTGGAAGGGAGTGAAGCCGCCGACGTGCTGGCCCAACTTCTGGCCGTTCAGGTAGACATCCGCCGTATAATTTGCGCCGCCGAAGTGGAGAAATTGCCGGGTGGTCGTCGAAGACGGCGTGAAGTCAAACTTTCGGCGATACCAGACGGTGTTCTCGTAATAGAACAACTTTTCCTCCTGCGAATTCCAGTCACCGGGCACGTTGAGCGAAGGGCTGCGGTCGAAATCGTACTCGACCAGTTCGCTCGGGTTTGCTGGCTTGCGATCGAGGAAGTAGCCGCCGGTCGGCTTGGCGGTCGCATCAAACGGCTCGAGCCGATAGTTGAAGTAGCCGTTGTCGTAGGGATCGACGATGACCTGCCAGCGGCCATTCAGGGACAGAGCCTGGCGCGCGGCGGCGTTGCTGAACGGGGTTTCCGCCACTGCGATCGCCCCGATAAATAGCAGGGCGACGAGGGCAATAGGGACCCGGATTTTCATGGGAGGAAAAGAAGCGGGGGCGGCCGAGATCCGGTGCCCCCGCTATCGCTAGATGATTCCTGCTCATTTAGCAACAAGGCCGCGTCATCGTAGCGCTGGCTCATCCAGAAATAGCCCCAGTCAGGATTGCGCGGTGCCTTCGGGGCGCAGTCCGCATAGGCTAGGCTCAGGCCGCTGGGACCCCGCACATGGAGTCGGTAATGATAGTTGGAGGAAAATCCGGGAGAATCGGAAAGTCCGAAATCCGTGCCCAAGGCCGAGCGCATCGCCGCAAATCCATAGAGAGTGGCCATGGTACCAAAAGCGCTGTAACCAGGACCTTCTGGGTAAGCACCATCGGGCGCGTATTCGTTCATCGCAAGGCCGAGCGAGGAAATTGCGGACGGAACGATCAGTCGGGCGTAGCCAGGGTCTGTGTCGGCCACGGCTAATGCGCCGATGATTAAGCCCGAGTTGCAGACTTGATTCCAATTGTGACGGATGTAACGGAACCAGCCGTAGGGCGCACCCGCATAAGCAGCGATTCCGGGGATTAGGCCGCGTGTTATTAGTCCTTCGCGCACGGCTTTGCGCGTGTCTCCATCCATGGCATCATAGAACCAGTCATATCCCAACCCGACCGTCATCGTGGATTCCGCCGTCGTAAGAAAATGCTTCCACTCCCAGTCCTCGAGTTGGCAAAGCATTTTGAGGTCTTTGATTGCAGGCGCCGCAAAGGCTGCGTCCCGCGTCCAATGATACGCGAAGCCGAACACCAAGATTCTCGCGAATGCTTCCCGGTGGGTCTTAGCAGCCGGGGCCTGGACACGACGTCGCGCATCTTCGAGCACCTCGGCAACATAACGATTAAATAGCGGATCGTGCGCATATTGCATCCTCAGTGAATCCAGCGCAGATTTCGTCAGAATGAGTCGTGGATGGCCAGCCACCAGCCGGTTGAGAACTTCGTCGCCGGTAACGCTCAGTAACGCTGTCTTGTGCCACGGATTTTCCGGCGTCTGGACCACGTAGATATCCCCAGTAGGCCGGTCGGCGGCAGCCAGGCCTGAAAGTGGCGCGAATAGGACCATCGCAATAGAAAAGAAAATTCGGGGCATAAGAATTGACTGGAATATTGTAGGCGCGCCTCCACAGCGCGGGGGGTGGCAAATATCAGCACACGACCGTACCACCCACAAAGCCGTCTTTATTGAAGCTGTTAAATAACATTAGCGGCGAGACCTCGTGGTGCGTTTACTGACCAATCCTGGCTGATGAGCGATTGGTCCGTCTTGCCAGGTTGGTGAGAGTAGTATTAACATTGGGTAACGAGGAACGCCGAATAGCCGGTAGCGTAACAGGTGATCGAGCATGTCGACCGCTTCCCTTCCCTCTTCGGCGTGCGGGTGGTGCAGCCCGCTTAGAACCGGGGTGCTGCCAGTGCCCTGGTTATACAGACAGGCAAACCCGGGTGGCTTAGCCTCCAGAGTCGCATCTCCGAGCCAGCGGTGATAAAGGGCGTTGCTCGCGAGTACGGCGTCGGGGCGCTCCCGTCGAAACCAGTCAAGAAACTCAACTCTCTGGGTGGCTTCGTTGTCGGAGAGCAATAAAACAGGGGGTTGCGGGCCAATGTCCCGACTGAGTTGGTCGAACTCAAGCAACGCGCGGCTCAGGACCACATCCCGTTTTTCGCGCAAAGAATACGGCCGGAGCGCGAGGCCAATGCGGCGGTAGCCGACTTCCCGCAGTTTCCGAATGGCCAACTGTACACCCGCGGTCCAGTCGCTGGCGATTGCGTGGGTGAACGGACGCGCAAAGGTCATGCCAAACATCACTGAGGCGAAATCGTCGAGAAAACTCAGATCGAAGTTCGCCGGCGGATGCGCCCCCGTGAAAAGAACGCCGCGAATGCCGCGCGCCGTCAGGATGCGCCGCAGTGTCTCGGGTGAGCGATAGTCTGAGAGGCGATGCATTTCGACCGCATAGCCGAGCTGCGCGGCGCGCGATTTGACGGTGGAAATCATCTCGGGCTCGCCAAAATAGTTCCGACCCAGCTGCTCGCGAGATGTCTCAATGCCGATGAGGACTACAGCAATGAGCGACTCATTCGAAAGCGGCGCACGGCCCCAGCGCCGGACCGCCAACGCGGCCAGCGATGGATTGGGCACATAGCCCAATACCTTTGCGGCCGCACGAACCCGGTCTCTGGTGCTTGTCGCAACCCGACGGTCGTCTCGCAGGGCCAGCGAGACGGTGGCGGTCGAGCAGCCGAGCTTCGCGGCGATATCAGACAGCGTCGGCATGCTGGAGGGTCAGCGTGGGCAAGCGGACGAATGCGGCAACTCTAAACAGCTTTAGGTCAAGCTGGCTTGTGCCGACGTTAGGCCGCGGGAGTATGGCGCCTGCAGCAGAAGCCATAGGGGAACCCCACCCCGGAAAACCCCCATCACTCCTGCAACATCCATGGCAAACCCGCAAGATCCAGTCCCAATCCCGGCCACCTACCACGCCGGCACGTTGCGCTACAATCGGGGTAGCCTGGCACGGCTTTTTGCAATTCTGCTCGGCGGAGGTTTTGTATTCACGCTGGTTGACCAACTTGAGCCCAGAATCCTCCCCATTATTTTGCGGCAACACGGGGCTTCCGACACAGAGATAGCGCTGATTGTCAGCTCGATCACGGCGGCAATGCAGCTGCTCGTCATGCCTGTCGTAAGTTATCGGTCGGACCGCTTGCAATCGCGCTGGGGCCGACGCATCCCGTATCTCTTTTGGGCCACACCTTTCGTGTCGGCTATGCTCGCAATTACCCCTTACGCACCGGACATTGCAGCCGCCCTTGGCGGCAACGCATGGCTGGGGCAGCTCTGCGAAGCGCTCCATCTCAAGCCCGTGATTGTCTGCTTCGGAGTGATCACGGTGCTCTATCGGTTCGCTATCTCGGTCACCTCCCCGATGTTCTTCAGTCTGTTCCGGGACGTTGTCCCTATGACACATATCGGGCGGTTCCTCGCGCTCTTTCGCATCGTGGGTGCGCTCGGCACCTTCGTGATCACCTACTGGCTGGTCGGCCTCGCCGAAACCCATGCCAAGCCAATCTTCCTGGGACTGGCGGCCATGAATCTTGTAGGCTTTCTTTTTCTCTGCGCGACCGTGAAGGAAGGGACTTATCCGCCGGTGACAGAGAGCAGTGGGAACGACCACAGGGAAGGCAGGATGGCTGGCTTCCGCCGTTTTGTGGTCCAGAGCTTCTCCCATCCAATCTACTGCTGGACCTATGTAGCACGCACCTGCATCTACGGCGCGGTCAGCATGTCGGCTTTTCTCGTGTTCTTCCCCCAACGGGAATTGGGAATTCCACTCGACCAAGTTGGGAAGCTGATGTCGTGGTCGTCGCTGCTCTGGCTGCCCATCGCGTTTCCAATCGGGCGCGCGATCGATCAGAAGGGATCTATCGCCTTGCTGGGGTTGGCACTGGCAGTCACTGCGATCGGATATGCGCTGACCTTCTTTTGCGTGACGGGAGAGCACAGCTACCTGGTCTTGACCTTGCTGACGGGACTGTCCGGTTGGGCGGTGATGCTCTCGCAAACCGCATTGACGCAGGAGATATTTCACGTGGGCCGTTTCGCACAACTGGGAGCTGCGAGCGTGCTCGTACAATCGCTTGTTATTTCGCTGATTTTGGGTCCGGCGATGGGTTACTTGCTTGGCCGAATTGGTGACAGTCGCTGGAATCTCGTCGTGCCAGGTGTCGGTACGCTGCAAATCGGCGCATATCGGTGCGTGAACCTTGTGCTCGCCTTGCTTTACGCGGGCGCATGGCTCGCCTTGCTGCGAGTGCGCCAACTCTGGCGGCAGTTTGGCGGTCCGACCAACTACCAGGCCCCACACTGAGCGCCGTGCGCCGGCCTCAGGTGGAGCGCTCGTAGGTCTCCCGATCAACGCGGTTGAGCGGCATCTGTCCGTGCAAGAACGCATGAACATTCGCGAGGGCCAGGTCGCCGCAGACGTGGTAACTGTCGATAGTGGGACCGGCGATGTGGGGCGAAAGAATAAGTCCAGAGATATTCCACAGGGGGGATTCAGGTGGCGGCGGCTCGTCGACTGTGACATCCAAGGCGACGCGCAGGCTGCGTTCGGCGGCGACCCGCGCCAGCGCTGCCTCGTCGACCACGGCACCGCGACCGACATTTACGAACACCGCGCCTGGCGCGAGCTGACTGAGGGTGCGATACCCGACGCTTCGGAGCGTTACGGGATTCAAGGCCTCACAACACAGCACGATCTCCGCCCCGCAATACAGTTGGTCGAGTGTAGGGACCGGCGTGACGGCGTGCTCGCGCATGAACTGGTCGGCCACGCCCTCGGAAAAAGCCGTTACCTCCACCTCGAACGGGCGCAAGAGACGCAGCAGGGCGCGAGCCACGGCCCCAAAGCCGTGGAGGGCAACCCGCCGCCGGTGCAGGGTGCGCGTAGCAAGCAACTCCTTGTCGTCATGGACGAACGAGCGCTGGAGAAACGCCGGCCAGACGGGTAAATTGCGCAATGCTGCGAGGGCGAGGAGCAAGGCATGCTCCGCCACCATCGGAGCCGCCAAACCACCCCAGTTGCTTACGAGCAGGCCGGCCGTTATGGATTCTCCTGTGATCACGGAGCGCAGGCTACCCGTGAGATGGCAGACGTAGACGATTGATCCCTTTCCCACAGCAGTGAAGCGATGCGGGATCGGTGGTGTGCTCCAACCGCTGACGACCACCTTCGGGCATACTTTCTGAAGCGTCGCTTCCCATTCTCCTGGCGCAAGCTCGTCGGTCACGCAAACGACAAGCGCTTCTGCGCCCACGCAAGTTGGCAGCCCACAAGGAAAGAACTGCCGCAACTGGAGGCGATTAACCGCCACTAACACCGTGGCTTGGTCCAAGACTGGCGCGCCCTGTGACGGAGTCGCGCCAGCGATGTTTTTATGGAGGGCAGGAAGTACCGTGTCCATTATTTCACTAACCCGATTAGAACGTCGTTCCGACGGTCAGCATAACCCGGCGCGGTTCGACGTAGCTGTAACCGTTCAGGTACGCCACTCCGCTGAAGGTGGCGGTGCCGTTATAGACCGGTTCACTATAGTCAAAGAGGTTGGTGACGTTGAGTTGCAGGTCGACGGGCCGGCGGAACATCTTCAATCCATAACCCATGGTGGCGGTGGTCACGAGATACGACTTCTGGAAGATATAGTCGTAGGGGCGACCAACCTGATTGGATATCAGCTGGCGACCGAAGAAGTTAGCACCCCCACCCACACGGAGTCCCTTCAAAGCTCCGGAAGGAATCCGATAGGTACCGAAGATATTTGCGCGGTATTTGTACGTGCCGTTGACGCCGCGACCGTTAGCGGTGCCGGACAGGATCGTCTCAAACGCTGCAATGTTCTGGGCGATACGGGCATTGTTGGGGTTGGTCACATCCGCCGCGCCCGCACGCCACTGCGCAATGTTGGCGTCGTAATATGCTTGGGCGCGGGGCAGTCCGTTGTTCTGTTCGGTGGTCGGAAACGCAATGTTGAATTTGAGCTTCGCATCCCGGCTTAGATTCGCGGTGAGATCGAGTTCTAAGCCGTGCGCTTTATAATCAAAGGTGTCGAGAAAAGTCGTAAACGCGCCACCGCCGACCTGTTTGGCGGGCAGGCCTAGATCGACCCAGATTTGGTTTACGGAGGATGCGCTGTTCTGGGCGGGTCGGTCTGCCTCGACCGAATCGTAATAGCCTACCGAGCCGACCACCTTGCCTTCGAGCAAGCGAAAGCGGAGACCGGCAGAACGACCGATGTTGGTGGTGAGGGGAATCGAGAACACACCGTTGATATCCGGAAAGTTCAGAGTGTTAGGGGCAAAGCCCTCGGAACGGGCTACATAGACACCAACGCTGGGGATTGGGAAATACGTGGCCCCGATTGACTTGGTGTCTATGCGGGCATGCTTGATGTTATGAGCGACTGTCGCTGGATAACCGGCGGCGGTGAAGGTCGCTATGTTCCGACTGTCGAAGTCGAACTTGTCGCGACGGTAGCCACCAATGACCGTGAGCTTCTCCTGGAAATATTCGCCGATCGTGTTGAGTTGGATCGAATCGAGCGTCGAGTACTCGCGGGTGTCGCGGCTCATTACCCAATCATAGCGGTTTCCCGACGAGTCGGTGCTGGCAGGATACAAGAGCGCTGTATTTGGGGCATCCCAATATTGCCGGAAGTTAACCACATTGGCAGCGTTGCGGACATCGGCCACCGAACCGTTAACTCGGCTGTAGCGAAAATACTCGGGTTCGAAAACATTGATTCGGCGCTGGGCCACTGCACTGAAAGTTTGTCGGCCACCTTTGAACTCCAGCGGATAGGCTGCCGCGATACGAATGTTGGTGACATAGTTCGGTGTCTCACCCGAGTTTACGATCGTGCTTTCACTGTATAACTTTTTGAAGTTTGGGTTCGGCCGACCATCAGGCAGCACACTGTTGACGTCGACGAAGACGTTGCCCCAGCCTTGATTCACGCCCTTGCGGTTGACCGAATGGTCTTGCACGCCGATCTCCACGGTCAATCCGCTGTCGAATGTTTGCTCGGCGAAAAGCGCGAATGTTCGGTAATGAGTGCGCAGCATAGCATCTGGTGGCTGAGCGCTGAAACTGTCCCGAGGAAGCGCAGGCATTTTGGGAAATGCGGCCAAGGTCGCGTCATTGACGCGAAGCCCTGTGCCTGAAGTCCGGGCGAAATTAAGCATGTTGATCACTCCACCGAAAGACGGGCTGATCACAAGCTGGTCGGTGGTGAAACGTGCGAGCCCGGTGCTAGCGGCAGGCGACGCGGTGAGAGGACCGCTGACCGTAGTCAGGCCATCCCACAGCGATGCGGAATCCGTAAAATTGGCGTTGATAACTGACACCTTGCTGTAACCGAACTCTGCTTCTCCGCGAATCTCAGCGCCTTTCCAGGGGCGATAGCTGCCTGTGATATCGCCCGCATAACGGTCGTCCTTGAAGTCATCGATCCACGTGCGGCGCTGCTGAGCGAGGCCGTTGAAGCGGACCGCCAGTTTTTTTCCCAAGATGTAATTGGAGTCGACCGTCACGCGGCTCGAACCTTCCGAGTCGATTCGCAGGGTGGCTTTCGTAAAATCTTTCGTGAAGCTGGCGCGCTTGATCAAGATGTTGTACTGACCACCGGATAGTGCGTCTCCATAGATAATGGCGTTTGGTCCGCGGCTACCCTCAAGCCGATCGACGATATACTCATCCGCAGTGGTCGGATAATAGAAATAGTTGCGCGTACTGTTGCCCGACGGTAGCCCGCGAAATCCTATAGATGCGCCAAAGTCACGCTCGGTCGCAGGCGTCACATTGGAGTTGGTTAGCCACAAACCTGCTTCGTTGAGATTGCCCACGCCGATATCGTCCAAAAATTCCCGCGTGAGCACGGTGAGGTCAGACGGCGTTTTCATGACGTTGGTGCTTAGACGACCACCGGAAATTGTATCGGCAGCTATGTAGCCTTCATCCTTTTCGGTGCGAACGTTAAAGGTAGGCAATTTTACAACATCGGGGGCGGTAGCCGCCTCGGTGACATCGGCGCGACATACCGATGTGGCAAGCAGGATGGCGACGAACATTGGGCATACAACAGGCGCAAGGCGACGCCTAGCAGACAACTGGGTGGGATTCATAAGACTGAGGTTGGGGGTTTGCGGGGCCGCCCGGCAAAAGGGTTAGGCCACAGGGTACTGACAGTAGGCCGACCTAAGCGACCGTCGTGGCTCGGAGCAAGGCCGCGGAAATTAAAGCTGTTTAATATTTCTGAATTTCCTAACCGATCCCTAATTTTCTGAGGGCATGTCCCGTACGAACTCCACCGCAACTTCGATGCACCTAGGTCCCTCCCTTCCCTTCGCTTCTCTGCTATCTTCTTCTCTTCACTTCATCTTGTGTTGGAGGTCGAGTGGACCGCAGCGGCTATCTGGATGATGACGTGGATTGACTCTCATGCCTCTGCACAAACTGGAGACTTCAGGACACGAAATTAGTGCATGCCTCTTGTTATCGAGAGGGGGAAAGGCGCTTTAGGCGCCTAGGCACCTCCCTTCTATTCTTTTCTCTTCTCTTCACTTCACTTCATCTTGCGGTGGAGGTCGAGCGGGACGCGGTGGCTGGCTGACTACTCCATTTTTGTCTGGATACCTTGCCCTTCGATAGCGGTCTTTTTGCCTATATCTGTGGACAGTGCCATAGGAGGTTCCGCCTACGGTGTAGAGCTCAATGAGTTCGGCTTTCTCGCAGTCTGCGAGCCAACGCGACACATTCGTTCTCGACACTCTGTGGAGGCAACGTCCGTACAGTATGGTCCTCAGCAGGGAAACGTCTGCTTCGAATCGTGCAGCCCCATCACAAGCATGGAGCAGGTTTCTAAAAAATAATTGTGCAGCAGGACTGAGCGTGGTCAGGCGAGCGCTCGTTACTATTTCCAAACGCACTAGGCAGTCTCTAAGGATCATAGCTTATATTTCTTCCCTGCGCACTAAGGCCGCCAGTACACTATCCCTTCGATAACGCACAACCTTGCTGGAAATGACAATTCTAGGGATCACATGTCGTGCAGCCAATCTCTTGATGTGTCTCGGCGAACATTTCAGCTCCAAAGCCAATTCCTGACACGTCAACAAGCCAAGGGGCGGCTTTATTGGCACCTGTCCTAAGGCAACTGTTGGATGCATGGAGCACATTATGGCTCCAAAATGTTACTACATTCACACAGGTCACCGACCAATAGCGTTAGTTCGTAACTAACTCCGTACTAACCTATCTTTTGCTCAAGGAGAACCCGAATTCCCGCCTCAGTTCGGTTAAGATTCCGGGCGATCCTTGAATATGACCAATTAAGTTTATCACGAAGCTGCTGTGCGACTATACGGCGATACGCGACTACCTCGCTTTTGCGACTCGCGCTAGCTACATCTTGAATATCACTACCGCATTGTTCCGCCACAAACGACACGACGGCTTGGTCTCCAATTAAATCGCCGTTGATTCCCTCCAGTTCCTTGAGTGGCCGAATATCAGCTTCGAGTGCTTTCACGCGTTTTGTAAGCTCAGTTATGCGTGTTTCGAGTTCTTCGATTTTATTAGCCATTTTGACCCTCTAAACTGTGAGTGGAATAATGAATGAGTCCATAGTCGGTCTAAGAATCCACGTTAAGATAAAATTGGGGTGCAATGGTGTTCAGTAGACCTCTGCTCTAGTATTCGACCACTGGCATTTTCTGGCGTTCTTATGCGGCGATAGACTCGTTGTTGTGGATGATTTCGTAGCTATTCGTTGATAATTTTCGGAGGGTAAACTTTGAATTTATAGCCACTTTCCATCGAGCCCTTACGCCAACGAAGCGCTGAAATCTCATGGATTTTGCTTAGCCAGCACTCAATGTGATCACTCCTGTCTCGGTAGTCGGCTTAATCTGCCAGTAGCGCTCAGCTTCCTCCGGCCTGACTAATTCTCGATAGTGGGCAAAGATTTCCTTGGTGGTGGTATGCCCCATCTCCAGGGCGAGCTTTGCGGCGTCATGGAATTTCGCCAAGTGATAGCTGCCAAAACTGTGACGGAGGCCATTCTGCGGCCATTGCTTCAACTCAGCAGCTTCACAGACCGGTTCAAGACTCATGCGCCAGGAGGATTCATTCCCCGATTTGCGGGCCCGACCGGTCTTGGGCTTCCGCCGAGGTGCCCAAACCCAACCGGTGCGACCAGCGTACGGTCGCAACCATTCACCCAAGTTTGGATGGATCGTAACAAGGCGCCGACGAGCAGTCTTTGATTTGTCCGCTTTGACCTCAATAAATCCACGCACCAGATCAACCTCGGCCCAATCCAGTCTTAGGATCTCGGCCATGCGCAACCCGGCAAATGCCCCGATAGCCAATACCGGCAGCGTGTCCTCCGTGGCTGCGTTCAATAGTTTGGCGAGTTGATCCGGTGTGAAGATGGCCGGCGGCTTGTCTTTGATCTTCACCTTGTCGATGCGGGCGACCGGATTTTGGGGGATATAGTCGCGCTTCACCGCATACTGGAAAAACGCCCGTAGGACGGCGCGGTAGTTATTAATCGATTGTCCGGCCAAACCCAGCGAACCCAACCAATCATCGAGCTGGGCGGTAGTGATCTCCACAACGAGCCGGGACCCGAATGTTTTCTCGAACGCCCCGAGCCTATAGTCCAAATCTTTGAAATAGGCCTCGGACAGCCCGATGCGTCGCTTGGCGGTCTTATATTCGGGTATCAACGCCTCGATCGTAATGCTACGCTCCGTGGCCTCTACATGCTTGAGAAAGTGGTCTACGGCCTGCGCGATAGTATAGCCCAGTGGCTTGAGCTTAGCATGCGCCGCAGCCGCCATAACCCGGACCTCATCCGGCAAGGCCATGGCCCTGCGCCCTTCGTTGCCTAGCTTGATTTCCTGGGTGTCGACAAAGGCCTTGGCTTCCTCTTTAGTGCGAAAAAAGCGCCTATGGCGGGTCCACGTACCCTTGGTGAATTGCTCAATTTCTGAGGGGCTGGCTTGGGGATTCAAGGCCTGCCACGCGATGGTCTGAATGCGAGTGGGCTTTGCGCCCGTTCTCCAGTTGACGACATACTTTGACGTTGCCGAGTGAGGGTAGCGGCGCAGTGTCAGCCTCGGCAATTTCATGGTGAACTTCTAAAAGTTCACCGCGAAAGTGTCAATGGATTGACAACAGGAAATATGTTACTTTTGTAAGTACTTGATGGAAGGGTGGCAGAGTGGTCTATCGCGGCGGTCTTGAAAACCGCTGAACCGCAAGGTTCCGGGGGTTCGAATCCCTCCCCTTCCGCCACTTAACGCAGATTAAGTGCGAACATGGCGCCTAA
>Ga0114974_10002836_pt1 | contig 13260 bp, 14 predicted proteins | sample S_130206_EF_Meta_FD_87318 | JGI IMG/M metagenome (GOLD analysis project Ga0114974, IMG submission 87318) | Freshwater microbial communities from Lake Simoncouche, Canada to study carbon cycling - S_130206_EF_MetaG | ecosystem: Environmental > Aquatic > Freshwater > Lake | place: Lake...
ATATCGAGGTGCCTGCGCACTTCCGGCAGGCCATGGTGACTCGCCTCAAGATCATGTGCGATCTTGACATTTCAGAACGCCGGCGCCCACAAGACGGCAAGATCAAGTTCAAGAAGTACGGGCCGCTCGACATCGAACTGCGGGTCGCCACCATACCGTCCTCCGGTGGCGTCGAGGACGTGGTGATGCGGATTCTGGCCGCAGGCGAACCCATTCCGCTGAACCAACTGGGGCTGACGCCGCACAACCGCGAGCGGGTCGTGAAAACCGTTGAAAAGCCCTATGGATTATTTTATGTTTGTGGTCCGACCGGGTCCGGCAAGACCACAACATTGCACTCGATCCTCAGTCACTTGAACCGGTCCGAAACCAAAATCTGGACCTGTGAAGACCCGGTTGAAATCACGCAAAAGGGTTTGCGCCAGGTTCAGATCAACAAAAAGGCTGGTATTGACTTTGCCCTGGTGATGAGAGCCTTCTTGCGGGCGGACCCTGACATCATCATGGTGGGCGAGTCGCGTGACAAGGAAACCGTCTCGATGGGCGTTGAGGCATCGCTGACCGGACATTTGGTGTTTTCGACGCTGCACACCAACTCGGCGCCTGAGTCAATCACACGGCTGTTGGACATGGGTATGGACCCCTTTAACTTTGCCGACGCGCTGCTCGGCATCCTGGCGCAGCGGCTGACCAAAAAGCTGTGTGCCTGCAAGGCCGTGTATGTGCCTGAGCCCGAAGAGTTGCAGCTGTTTGCGGCTGAATACGCGGAAGAACTCAGCCACTCCGCCGCCTGGCAACTTGACCCAGCCGGGGAAACCCACCGTTTGATTGAGGGCTGGAGCCAGATGCATGGTCAGGACGGGCAGATCAACCTGTACCGGGCGGTCGGCTGCGACAAATGCAATCAGACTGGCTACAAAGGTCGTATCGGTTTGCATGAGTTGCTGATCGCCGACGAAGAGATCAAAAAACTCATTCAACAACGGGCTCGCGTTACAGAAATTTTTGCGGCGGGGGTGCAGTCGGGCATGCACACCCTGAAGATGGACGGCATGGAAAAGGTCTTGATGGGGCTGACCGATCTCAAGATGGTGCGCTCAGTCTGCATGCGTTGAATGACAAAATTGGCCGCGTCAAAATGCCGGTTGGTCATTTAAAAGTCTAAAACCATAGCTAAATTGCCAAAAATCGTCAAGAATAGCGCACCCGTCCGTTGGCATGAATGATGCTGACAGCCAGAAGGGGAGACAAGTGTTTGTTTTTTACCAAGGAGTTTTTAATGAAGCGTTCCATGCAAAAGGGTTTCACCCTGATCGAGTTGATGATCGTGGTGGCCATCATCGGCATCTTGGCTGCAGTGGCGTTACCTGCCTACCAGGATTACACCAAGAAGGCCAAGTTTGCGGAGGTGGTTTCGGTCGCTAACACCTATAAAACGGCGGTTGCCGCCTGTGCCCAGGAAGCAGGCGCCTTGACTGGTTGTAACGCTGGTGCCTTAGGCGTCCCTGCCACGACCGCGACCACGCATGTGGCATCGGTTGCCGTCACCAATGGTGTGATCACAGTGACCCCAACGGCAACGACGGTCGCTACCGCCACGTTGATCCTGACGCCAACTCTTGGCGCAGCAGGTCAGCCGATGACCTGGGCGAACACGGGCAGCGGTTGCCTGACGTCGGCCCCAATCCTCTGCAAGTAAGGGTTAACGCCAGGGACGGGCGCGGCCTCTGCGGGCCGCTCCGTTTGAAAAAGCGCTGGTAACAGCGCTTTTTTTCTGTCTGAGCTAACCCTGCCTACCTAAAGCTAAGCCAAGACGACTGCCTTATGCCACCTTCAAGTCAAGGCGACCTCACGCGCGCGATCGGCGTTCTGTTGCTCGTGCTGCCCTGGCTTAATCCATTTGCCCCTGGCCCGACCAGCCAAGTGGTGCAAAGCCTGCTGAGCCTGAGTTGTTTGGCCTTGCTGCTGCTGCTGCCGTTGTGGCGAGGTGGTTGTTCGGCACTGGTCAAAGTGGCAGCGCCGGGATGGTTGCTGGCGGCGCTGCTAAGCAGTCTGATTGCCCTGCTTCAATATTTTGGGGCCAGTCAGGCTTTATCGCCCTGGGTCAATGTCACGGGCGTCGGCGAGGCCTATGCCAACCTGCGCCAGCGAAACCAATTTGCAACGTTGACCAACATGGGTTTGGCAGCGCTGCTGTGCTGGGTGCAAATCGCCCCCCTGAGTGGGTCAAGCCGACTGTTGGGTGGGCATATGAAGCACCGGAGATCGACCGCTTACTTGTTCTCTGCGGCTCTGCTGGGGGTTGGCAACGCCGCGTCTTCGTCGCGCACCGGCCTGTTGGAGTTGTTTTTGTTGGCTTTGCTGCTAATGGTCTGGCCTCAGTGGCGGCGCCCCCTGGTCTGGCGGGTGATGCTGACGGCCAGCGCCGCCTATGCAATCGCCAGCCTGCTGCTGCCTTGGCTGGCCGGCATAGCGCTTGACGGTTCAGGCATCCTGGCGCGCATGCAGGAGCAAGCGCCAAGCTGCGCCAGCCGACTGACACTGTGGCACAACGTGTTGTATTTGATCGCGGAAAAACCCTGGACCGGTTGGGGCTGGGGCGAACTGGATTACGCCCATTTCATCACCCTGTACCCGGGCCCACGCTTTTGCGATATCTTGAACAATGCGCACAATCTGCCGCTGCACTTGGCGGTGGAGCTGGGCCTGCCGGCAGCCTCACTTTTGTGTGGCTGCGGCGTGTGGGTCCTGTGGCGGTCCCAACCCTGGCGTGAAACCAAACCCGCGCGGCAATTGGCATGGGCAGTCCTGGCGCTCCTGGGCTTGCACAGTTTGCTGGAATACCCCCTTTGGTACGGACCGTTTCAGCTGGCCGCTGGTTTGGCTCTCACCTTGCTGTGGCTGGCCAGGCCGGCCACAGTGCCGGCGCCGCAGCCGGGCCGGTCGGCTGCACATTTGACCGCCGCGCCCGAGCTCTGGCGGCTGGCAATTGCGAGCAGCCTCATGCTCGCCGTGCTGTATGCGGCCTGGGACTACCAGCGTATTCGCCAAATCTACCTGCCCGTCGCAGAGCGGGCGGCGCCCTACCGCGACAACACCCTGGCTAAGCTGCAGGGTTCTTGGCTGTTCGGTCCGCAGGTTGATTTTGCTGAGCTCACCACCACGGTGATTAGCCCCGCCAACGCGCCGGCTAGCCAGGCGTTGGCGGAAGCAATGCTGCATTTTTCGCCAGAGCCGCGGGTGATTGAACAGCTCTTGGACAGTTTGCTGCTGCAAGGCCGGGAGGACACGCTGCAGTTTTATCTGGCGCGTTTCCAGGCGGCTTTTCCAGTGCTCTATGAGCGCTGGGCCAGCCGAAATGGACGGTAAAGGCGGTTTATGACCTCTCAGGATGTCGATGGATGTTTGGCAAAAATCGCTGTCCGACATTGCTAATGTGCTTCTCCAGCAGCTTCAATTTATCGATAGCCATCCGGCGTTAAACGGCTGTGCGCATGTCTCAGACAGTCATAAGGCCGACCTCGAGCGCGCACAATCGGCCTAACGGGCGGGGCCTTACTGCACTTATCACCTGGGCCACTGGTGGTCCAAGAACTGCCGATCAATGGACCCCGACTTGGCTTGGCGCATTGGAATGTAGACGCGATGAGAGAAATGGATCAGCAATGAACATCAAGAACAGGCTTTGGGCCGTGCTTTGCGTTATGGGTATGGCTGCCTGCGGCGGCGGTACAGCAGTGAGTCCGAGCCTGCCCAGCAGCCAGACGCAACTGGACAACCTGAATGCAAAATATGATGCCAACAGCGGCCAGTCCACCAGCGCTGCTGTACCCGGAAGCAGCACAGAAAGCATTCAGTCCATATTCATGGGGGAATTAAAAAACGGATCTCAGGAAATTATTGCGGATGTCGTGGCGTATCACCACAAAAGCTTTTTTCTGAAAAACGCCATAACAACGAATACTGCTACGAACGCGAACGGCAGTACCACTATCACCTTATACCATCCAGCGCATGGACTGCATATTGGCGATAAAGTAAGTGTAAAAAATGCGAGCCAGAACGCCAATGGTATCGAGGCTGCAAGTCTCAATAAAAGTAATCCGGTAACAGCAGTCACTTTAGATACCTATCAGCTGATAGTTCAAGGCAGTGCTAGCCAGATTGGGTTAGCTAATATGAACGTTTCGGTCGATTACCTGATAGTTGACTGCATCGGAAAATATAACTCTATTGAATCAGCTGTATCTGAAAAAATATATTCTTATAATATAGAAAATCTGGAGGTTTTTTACACCTCTTTAACTGTAGCCCAGTCGATGCGGGGTTGTGTGCCTGAATTTTATGGTGAAAATATCACCAAAAAATACTATAAAAAAATCCCGGCTGGGTATGAGCTAGTTGCGCAAAATGTGGATGCGGGCGACTACTCTATGGTCTACGGCACCTGGAAGTTGCCCAGTGAGGGCCTAAGTTCCGCCTCAGACAAGCTGTCGGGCGAAATTGGAAAATTAATCAATTATGCGGATACACGAAAGCTGCAAAATAATGGCTACACATTGGTTTCCTACCAGATCGCACCTGACACTGCAAGCAGCGTTTTTATAATTGTTAGTCTCAAAAATTACGGTAGTAATGATATTTTGATGACGACGGAAACCAATATCTACGGAAAAGCAGCGACGGGATATCAATTAATCAAAAGACAAATCGACTATAACAATGACTTGCGAAATAGGGTTGAGATTTTTAAGTTTGCTTCCTCCCCTGAAATTTTGAGTTTCGCAAAAAAGAATGGTTTTAGCGACGCTCAGGCAGCAGATGTCAAGCGCAAGTGCGATGGCAAGATGTTTTTGAGTTGCGTTCGCAACTATATGCCTTTAGCCAACCTCTTGGATTAAGTCTGCAGCGTGTGTGGTGGGTGCACTTTGCCGGGTGCACAGCTAGAAATTAAAGGGCGTTCACAAAACTGCCGCTCTTGCCCCCGTGCTTCACAAGCAACTTGCAGTCATTGATGGTCATGCCGCGGTCCACGGCCTTGCACATGTCGTAAATGGTCAGCAGCGCCACCTGCAGGGCGGTGAGGGCTTCCATCTCGACGCCCGTGGGGCCCACGGTTTCGACCCTGGAAGTGCAAATCACGGTGGCGGGCTCATTGGCTCTGGCCTGAGCGGTTTCAAAATTAATCGCAATCCGGGTCAGCGCCAGGGGGTGGCAGAGCGGGATCAAGTCGCTTGTTTTTTTCGCGGCCTGAATGCCGGCGATGCGGGCGATGCCCAACACATCTCCCTTTTTGGCGTTGCCTGCCTCAATCAACGCCAGGGTGGTCGGCAACATGTCGATCCGCCCGGAGGCGACGGCAACCCGGTGTGTGCTGGGTTTAGCCGCCACATCGACCATGTGGGCCTGTCCTTGGCTGTCAAAATGCGTCAAAGCACTCATGAAAAAATCACCTTGGTTGACATGATGGGTCGTCAGCGCCCGGTTTACAAAGCGTTGACCTCAGTCGTGCATCATACGTTCCGCCCCTCTAGGAATTCCAATTGCGACAAATCGTCATGTCAAAACTGGCTCCAAGCCTTATGAAACATGCTATTGCAGCTATTATTTTGATAGCGTTTAACTGGCTGCAAGTGCCCCTGGTGCAGGCTCAGCCGGTCGGTGCAAACAGCACACTATTGCCAACCTTGGGTGACGGTGGCGAGATGAGTAGCAGCGCCGAACGCCGGTTGGGCGACCGGATCGCGCGTGAAATCTACCGGGACCCTGACTACCTGGACGACCCGGTGCTGGTCGGCTATGTCCAGGGCATCTGGCAACCACTGCTGGCCGCGGCACGGGCTCGGGGTCACCTGTCGCCTGAATTGCAGGATCGATTTGCCTGGGAGATCATGCTTGGGCGCGACCGCACGGTGAATGCGTTTGCCCTGCCGGGCGGCTACTTTGGCGTGCATCTGGGCCTACTGGCCGTGGTCGGTAGCGCCGACGAACTGGCCTCGGTGCTCGGGCACGAGCTCAGTCACGTGACTCAGCGGCACATCTCACGTTTGATCGCGCGTCAGGGCCAACAAGGGCCCTGGCTGGTGGGCGCATTGATTCTCGGGGCATTGGCCGCCAGCAAAAGCACAGACGCGGCCAATGCGCTGATGGTGGGTGGACAGGCGGCATCGGCCCAGGGACAGCTGAATTTTTCAAGAGACATGGAACGAGAGGCTGACCGTGTCGGGTACGGGATCATGACCGACGCCGGTTTTGACGCGCGTGGGTTTGTGGGTATGTTCGACAAACTGCAAAAGGCCTCGCGCCTCAATGACAACGGTGCCTACCCCTACCTGCGCAGCCATCCCCTGACGACCGAGCGCATCGCCGACATGCAAAGCCGCCAGTTGACGGCGGGCTCTTTGGCTCCCGTCCCGACGCCATCGCTGGAACACGCCATGATGGTGGGCCGCGCCCGCGTCCTGTCCAATCCCGGGGTTGACGGCTTGCGTGGTTTGCTGCTAGAGGCGGACAGTTGGCCTGTGTCTGCACCGCCATCGATGGCTGCACGTCATGCCGGAGTGCTGTATGCCAGCGTGCTGGCTGCAGGACGTTTGCGTGATGATGTTGCAGCTGGCACCTATCTGGATCGGCTCAAGGCCTTAGTATCCTCAGACCCAGTTGGCACCCGGCTTGCTCGCTGGCTGCAGGCTGAACTCAGCCTCGCGGCCGGTGACTGGCGTTCAGCTCAGGCCCAGCTTGACACCGTTTCAGTAACTGATCGCGACGCGGTCCCCATGCGCCGACCTGAATTGCTGCTGCGAGGGCAATTGGCGCTGCAGTCGGGGCAGGCGGCTGTGTGGCTGGCCGTGGCTGAGCGCTTGCAGTTGTGGGTGGCGGAACACCCGCGTGATGCCCAGGCCTGGCAACTGCTCGCCAGTGCCTATTCGGCACAGCGCCAGACCCTGCGCGCTTTACGCGCCGAGGCCGAGGCACGCGCAGCACAACTCGATACGGCGGCGGCGCTCGACCGGCTCAAGGCAGCGCAGGACCTGCTGCGCCGGGGGGGCAGTCTGAACCCCAATGCGGACCATATCGAGGCGTCGATCATCGACACCCGTCGCCGGCAACTGGAGTCAGCGTTGCGAGAACAGGCGCTGGAGCGCTGAGTCGATCACGACGCCAAACATCGAATAAATCAGCGATCCCAGCAGGGCAGCGCCAAAGCCACTGACATAAAAGCCATTCAGCAGACTGGCGGCCCACCAAAACATCAGAGCATTGATCACAAACAAAAACAGGCCCAGGGTGAGCACCGTGACCGGCAGAGTCAACAGGACCAGCAATGGGCGCAGCAGCATGTTCAACAACCCTATCACGAAGGCTGCCGTCAAAGCCGCGCCAAAGCTGCGCACCTCGACGCCCTCGTACAGATAGGCTACCGCCAGCAAAGCCGTCGCGCTAAGCAGCCATTTCAGGATCAGTTTCATGGTGCCTCAGCATAGCACCGCCCTTAGAGCCTCAAGTGCGCGTTGCGGCACGCCGGGTAGCCCAGCGCCCACCACCCAGCACGGCGGCCACCGTAATCAGGTAAGTGCCCCAGCGCGCCGCCGTGTTTGGCAGGGCTGGCCCGTCAAACACGCTGTCGAGCATGGGTTCGTTGATGATCATCTTGGCGGCAGTCACAGCCAGCACCGCAGCGCCGATCTGGATGATGACGGGAAAACGTTCGACCAGCTTGAGCACCACTGAGCTGCCAAACACCACGATGGGCACGCTGATCAGTAGCCCGATGATCACCAGGTCGAAGGCACCATGGGCGGCCCCGGCGACGCCGAGTACATTGTCCACGCCCATCAGCGCGTCGGCCACGACGATGGTTTTCATGGCGCCCCAGAAGGTGCTCACCACGGGAGCCTCGTGCTCGCTGCCGCCTTGATCAGCCAGCAACTTGTAGGCAATCCAGACCAGACCCAGGCCACCGACGAGCATCAGGCCGGGCACCTGAAGCAGCCAGACCACACCCACCGTCATCACAGCGCGAACGCCAATCGCGCCGACGGTGCCCCAGATGATGGCCTTTTTTTGCAGCTGTGCCGGCAGATTGCGCGCGGCCAGCGCGATGACGATGGCGTTGTCGCCCGCGAGGACCAGATCGATCAGGATGATCGCCATCAGGGCGGACCACCAGGGGGCAGAAAAAAGTTCCATTGAAATACCTTTCCATGTTGGCTTAGTCAACACCGGCCGGGCTATGGCAAAGGATGGGACGAGAACGCCTTCGCGCGCTGCACGGCAAGTGCATGGCGAAGGTCTTGCCCGATGGTGCACGGTGAACCGTGTCATCTGATGAACCGGAGCGCCGCAAGGCGGCTCGTATTGACGACGCATCAACGGGGGGCTACTCCCCTTCAGACTGGATTACACCACGCCTCGGTTAGGCTTTGAAAGCCTGGGGTTGCTGGCGCAGTTCATCCGCTGTGCGACTGCCCACCCGGCTATCATCATCCCCCCATGGCAGGCATTCACATCACCGACATCGAGTCGGCCATCAACCACTGGCGCGAAAAAAGCCCCTCGCCTGACGGCTTCTCGTTGGCTGCGCCCACGCGCGCCTTGGCTGAGGTGTATGCCTTGCTGGTGTTTTACCATGAGACCGAGGCCGACGAGTTTTCCTTCCCGCCAGCCGCCCTGGACGCCTGGCTGGCCTGGTACGACACGACGCCTGACGCTCCCTGCATTGCCATCTGCTCCACCAGCCAGGGCGACGAACAGTGCAAGGGCTGTGGCCGCAGCTTTGCCGAGGTCCAGTACTGGACCCAGATGCGCCCAGCTGAAAAGCGCCAGACCTGGCGCCGGATCACTCTCGAGGCCAGCGCCTGGCGCTTCAATCGCTACGCCGAGCGCGCCGGCGCCTATTTCCAGCGCAAGGGTTCCACGTCCACCGTGAGCGCACCGTCTCCGAGCATCAAAACGCCCTCCTGAACAGTGGCCTGCAGCTGCATGCTGCGTTGCGCCATCGGGATCAGGGCTTGCGCTGCCGCACTGGGGATTCGCCACACGGCCAGATTGGGCGGCCGCGCCAGTTTGGGCTGCATGCTGCGCCACCAAATGTCGGCCGAGCCGCTAAAGCAATACAGAACCACCTGGTCGGCTCGGCTGCAGGCCTTGAGCAGCGGTTTGTCCTCCGGTTGCCCTACCTCCAGCCAGAGCCGGGTGCGGCCGGTGAAATCTCGCAGCCATACATCGGGTTCATTCGGGTCACTCAGGCCGGCCCCGAAGGCCAGTGTCCCATCACCTTGGCACACCGACTGCAGTTGGTGGGCGTGCAGCGCCAGGGCGCAGAGCCGGATCATCATCCGCTCATCGGTTTCACTCGGATGCCTGGCCAGCGTCAGCGCATGGTCGGCGTAGTAGCCATGGTCAATGTCTGCAATTTGCAGACTGGCTTTGAAGATCGTGGATTTGAGCGCCATTACAGTCTCGCCGCCGGGCCGCCCCAAGGCGGGGCAGCCCCCTCGGGGGGCAGCGCAGCACACGCAGTGGCCAGCGTGGGGGTCATCAGTCTCGCCGCCGGGCCGCCCCAAGGCGGGGCAGCCCCCTCGGGGGGCAGCGCAGCACACGCAGTGGCAAGCGTGGGGGTCATCACACCCGCCGCGCCAGGGTGGCGGCGAGGCCGGTGTAGCTGGCCGGCGTGAGGGTTAGCAGTCGCTGCTTTTCGTCGGCCGGTATGTCCAGTCGAGCGATAAAACCCTGCATCAATTCGCGCGTCATCGGCGCGCCGCGGGTAAAGGCTTTCAACTGCTCATAGGGTTGTGGCAGGCCGAAGCGGCGCATGACGGTCTGAATCGGCTCGGCCAGCACTTCCCAGGCGGCGTCCAAGTCAGCAGCAATGGCGGTTTCATTGAGCTCCAGTTTGCCCAGCCCGGTGGCCAATGAGTGGTAAGCCAAGATGGCGTGACCAAGCGCCACGCCGATGTTGCGCAGCACGGTGGAGTCGCTCAGGTCACGCTGCCAGCGTGAGATGGGCAGTTTCTCGCTCAGGTGCCGCAGCAAGGCGTTAGCCAAACCCAGATTGCCCTCGGCGTTTTCGAAATCGATGGGGTTGACCTTGTGTGGCATGGTGCTGGAGCCAACCTCGCCTTCCCGGAGCTTTTGCTTGAAGTAGCCCAGCGAGACATAGCCCCAGACATCGCGCGACCAGTCGATCAGGATGGTATTGGCGCGGGCCACTGCATCAAACAGTTCGGCCATGTAATCGTGCGGCTCAATTTGGATGCTGTAAGGTTGGAACTGCAATCCCAAACCGACCGGCTCCGGCGACTCCACAACGCGTCGGCTAAAGCTTTCCCAATCAAAGTCAGGCCAAGCCGAGAGGTGAGCGTTGTAATTGCCGACAGCACCGTTCATCTTTGCCAGCAGACGCACACCGGCAATTCGGCTGCGCGCGCCATCCAGCCGCGCGACCACATTGGCAATCTCTTTGCCAACCGTGGTTGGGCTGGCAGTCTGGCCATGGGTACGGCTGAGCATGGGCACATGGGCAAAGGCATGCGCCATCTCGCGCAGTTTGCCGATGATGGCGTCCATTGCTGGCAATAGGACCTGATCACGCCCGGCCTTGAGTTGCAAGGCGTGGCTGGTGTTGTTGATGTCCTCGCTGGTACATGCGAAATGCACAAATTCACTGGCAGCCACCAGCTCGGCTTGGCCCTCAAATTTGGCCTTGATCCAGTATTCCACCGCCTTGACGTCATGGTTGGTGGTCTTTTCGATCGCCTTGATGGCCTCGCCATCAGCTTCTGAAAAATTCAGTACCAAGGCGCTGAGGTAGCGTCGGGCGTCCAGTGTCAGCGGCTCAAACTCTCGGAAGCCTGCATCGCTCAAGGCTACCAACCAGGCAAGCTCGACCTGCAGTCGGCGCTGCATATAGCCCAGTTCGCTCATGATCGGCCGCAGTTTGGCCAGCCGGCTGGCGTAGCGCCCATCCAAGGGCGAGAGGGCTGAAATGGCAGAAAAACTCATGCAAGGATTGTAGGACCTGCGTCTATGCCACACGCCTGAGGCGGCGGGATGCGAATGGATAGAATGACTTCGTCTGAATCTACGGTCTACTCATGAAATTAATTGGCGCGCTCACCAGTCCCTATGTCCGCAAAGTCCGTGTCGTCATGGCCGAAAAGAAGCTCGAGTACGATTTTGTTCTTGAGAACGTCTGGTCGGCCGAGTCCCTGATTAGTGAATCCAATCCGCTGGGCAAAGTGCCCTGTCTGGTGATGGAGGGGTCAGAGGCCTTGCATGACTCCCGTGTGATCGTCGAATACCTCGACACGCTGTCCCCGGTGGGCAAGCTGATTCCGTCGGTTGGGCGTGAACGGGCCGAGGTCAAGACCTGGGAGGCGCTGGCCGATGGCCTGCTAGATGCCTCGTTGCTGGCTCGGCTCGAGGCCACCTGGGCTGGTCGCCTTGAGGGCGAGCGCAGTCAGGCTTGGATCGACCGGCAATTAGGCAAGGTGCATGCCGCGCTGCGAGCCATGGGCCAAGGGCTGGCCGATAAGACTTATTGCGTTGGCATTCACCTAAGTTTGGCAGATATCGCGGTGGGCTGTGCCTTGGGCTACCTGGATTTCCGCTTTCCTCAGATTGACTGGCGCTCGCCGTATCCGAACTTGAGCAGGCTCCATGAAAAACTGATGCAACGCGCCAGTTTCGCCGAGACGGTACCCGCCTGACAGCGGGGGTCGATCGTCAGTGATTGGCGCGGCGTTTAAGCCAGCGCATCGCGCTACCCAAGAGGGGTAGTTTTTCATACAGCTCTTCGGCGGCGTCCCAGTAGTCGCGGTGCAGCGTCACCAGGCCCGTGCTGGCAAAAACCAAGTGCGAGGCGCCCAGGATGATCTGGTGCTGTGCTGGCCGATAAGTCCGGAACCTAAAATGGAACTCCCAGGTCAGAAAGCACTGATCCCCTTGTACCACCTGCTGCGTCACCACAAAACGTGGCTCGTGCAGTGACGCGAACATAGGGTCAAAAATGCGTTTGATTGCTGGCACGCCCGTCACGTCATTGAACGGGTCCTTGAAGCGCGCTTGCCCATCGTAAATCTGACCAATGCCAGCCACGCTGTCGGGCGTCAGGGTTTCAAAGAAGGTGACGACGCGCGCCACGTTAGTGGCCATGTCCAGGGGTGTTGTATTCATTGGGTGACCCGCCGAACCAAGGCGAAAAAAAGGCGGTCAGGCAGCAAGCGCAGCGCCTGCATCCACAGGGTGAAACGCTTGGGAAAGTGCAGTTCGAAGGTGCCGCTGCGCCAGCCGGCCAGCATGGCGTTGGCGGCCTGTTCCGGCGTGATCAGGGCGGGCATGCTGAAGGCATTGCCAGCGGTTAAAGGGGTCTCTACAAAGCCGGGGTTCACAATCGAGACCCCCAAGCCACGCGGGCGCACATCGAGATAAAGGTTTTCTGCCAGGTTGATCAGTGCCGCTTTGGCCGGGCCGTAGGCCAGGCTGTTGGGCAGGCCGCGGTAGCCAGCCACGCTGCCAACCAGGCTGATGTGGCCTCGACCGCGTGCCAGCAGAGACGGCAACACAGCGTCCAACAGGTACACGGCCCCGAGGTAATTGACTGCCAGGTGGCGCTGCATGTCGGCAACGTCTATGGCTTCAGCCCGCATTGCCTGGTAGTGGCCTGCACAATAGACCACGCAGTCGAGCGGCCCTTGCATCAGCAAGTTGGTGGCAGCTCGGGACACTGCCGCTGGGTCGGTGGCATCCAGCGTCAGCGCTTGACTGCCAGGGTGCTGCGCTACGAAGGCATCGAGAGCCTCCGCCTTGCGGGCTGACACGGTCACCCGCGCACCGGCTCGGTGTAGTGCTGAGGCGGTGGCCCGCCCGATGCCAGTGGATGCACCAACAATCCAGACCGTCTGGCCCTGCCAGTCACGCAGGGGCGGGTTGAGAGGAGCAAAGAACGACATAGCTCGTCGCTCAGCGTTTCACGAACGACAGGGTGACCTCGCCCAGTCGCACGCCCAACTTGCTCATGGCGGCTTTATTGAGCATGACTTTGTCCGTCATCAGGTACATCCAGTCATCGAACTGCACCTCGAACACATTGCCTCCAACAGGCAGGTTCAGGGTGTACGTCCAATGAAAAGTGTTGCCCCGGGTCTCGCCACGGGCTTCTCCCACCACATCGTCGGCGTGGCCGCTGAATCGACCATCGCCGAGCTTGCGCAGTCGCCAGATGCGCTTTTGCGTGCTGCCGTCAGAATAGCGGAAGTC
>Ga0114974_10002839_pt1 | contig 13249 bp, 9 predicted proteins | sample S_130206_EF_Meta_FD_87318 | JGI IMG/M metagenome (GOLD analysis project Ga0114974, IMG submission 87318) | Freshwater microbial communities from Lake Simoncouche, Canada to study carbon cycling - S_130206_EF_MetaG | ecosystem: Environmental > Aquatic > Freshwater > Lake | place: Lake...
GAGTTGAAGGTCAAAGTGATTGGAAAACTGGAGCAATTATGGCCGATGTAAATGGTGATGGTTTTTTAGACATTTATGTTTGTGCGGTAGTTGGAATTAATGGTTTTGAAGGGCACAACGAACTATATATCAATAACAAGAATGCAACTTTCACAGAAAGTGCAGCCCAATATGGTTTGGATATTGATAATTATAGTACGTCAGCAGCTTTTTTCGATTATGATAATGATGGTGATTTAGACATGTATTTATTGAATCATGCAGTTCATTCGGAAGAATCTTTCGGAAATGCATCCATTAGAAATAAAAGAAATTTTGAATGTGGAGATAAATTATTTAGAAATGACAACAACAAATTTGTTGACGTAAGTGAAAAAGCCGGGATTTTTGGAGGGGCAAATGGATATGGTTTAGGACTTGCCATTTCCGATTTTAATTTAGACGGAAATTCAGATATTTATATTTGTAACGATTTTCACGAAGATGATTATTATTATTTGAATAATGGCGATGGAACTTTTACCGAAAGTTTAAAAAATCATTTCGGACATACTAGCCGATTTTCAATGGGAGTTGATGTTGCGGATGTAAATCATGATGGCTTTCCAGATATCATGACGCTAGACATGCTTCCCGAAGATGAAAAAGTATTGAAGTCTTCATTAGGTGATGACAATGTTCAAATGCTAAAAATGAGAACCGAAAAATTAGGCTATCATTACCAATATACCAGAAATATGCTTCAAATAAATCAAGGCGGAAACAACTTTACAGAAACCGCTTTGTTAAGTGGTGTAGCAGCGTCAGATTGGAGTTGGAGTACCCTTTTTGCCGATTATAATGAAGATGGTGAACAAGATATTTTTGTAGCAAATGGAATTCCAAAACGACCAAATGATTTAGATTACGTCAAATATTATTCAAACGACCAAGTAAAAAGCAAAATCACTTCGACAAAGTTATTGGACAAAGAAGCATTAAAAAAAATGCCTAAAGGAAATGTTACAAATTATGTTTTTCAAGGTGGCTCTGATTTAAATTTTATTAACAGAACAAAAGATTGGATTGAAAATGATTCTGTAATTTCTAATGGAAGTAGTTATGGTGACTTAGACAATGATGGTGATCTAGATGTAGTTACAAACAACATCAATAATGTGGCGTCTGTTTATATAAACAAAACAGATTCTAAAGCCCATTTTTTGAAATTAAAACTGAAGTTTTTAGGTAAAAATACTTTTGGTATTGGAACAAAAGTGATTTCTTATTCAAAAGGCAAAAAACAATTCAAAGAACTACAAACAACAAGGGGTTTTCAATCGTCATCAGAACCAATACTCCATTTCGGTTATGGAACGACAACCGCAATTGATTCTCTTGTGGTTATTTGGCCTGATAAAACCTATCAAACTTTAAAGAAAATAAATACCAATCAAACCTTAACAATTAAAGCTAATGCTTCTAGAAAAGTGTTTGACTATAAAAAACTACATCCTTCAATTTTACCGGTTTTTAAGAAATTAGACTCAAACTTGGGCATCAATTTCAAACATGAAGAAAATGATTATGTCGACTTTATCGTTCAAAAATTGATTCCCTACCAACGTTCAGATAGAGGTCCTGCCACAGCAATTGGAGATTTAAATGGTGATGGGAAAGAGGATATTTTCTTTGGTGGTTCTAAAAACAAAAAGGCCGAAATTTACTTGCAAAATAAAATTGGATTTTCAAAAAAAGCATTTCCAGAAATCGAAAAAGATTCTGTTTTTGAAGACGCGTCAGCAGTTATTGGAGATTTCAATAATGACAAAAAAAACGACCTATTTGTTGCCTCTGGAAGCGGAGAAAATGCAGCTAATCTTCAAGATCGTTTGTACCTAAATTTAAATAAGCAATTAAATAAATCATCATTGCCAGTTTTGACTCAAAATGCTTCCGTTATTAAATCTTTTGATTATGATAAAGACGGAGATTTAGATATTTTCATTGGTAACAACTCTAGAAATAACCGCTTTGGAAGCACCTCAGATTGCTATTTATTAAATAATTCCAAAGGCCTATTTTCAATAGTTCAAAGCAACGCTTTTGAAGGAATTGGAATGGTTACGGATGCTGTTTTTAGTGATTTTAATAACGACGGAACAACCGACTTAATTGTAATTGGAGAGTGGATGAAACCTACATTTTTTGAAAACAAAAGAGGGCGATTTAAAAATTTAACCAATACTGTGGCACCACAATTAAATAATGGCTTGTGGCAATCTATACTTCCATTTGACATTGATTCTGATGGTGATTTAGATTATTTAGTTGGTAATTTTGGGATGAATTCAAAGTTTAAAGCTTCGGATAAATTCCCGATGAAAATGTATTATGATGATTTTGATTCCAATGGAACTTTTGAAACAATTGTTGCAATTGAAAAACAAGGGAAATATTACACCACTATGGGATTAGATGAACTTGCCGAACAATTTAGTGGGTTATTAAAAAAGAAGTTCAACAGTTATAAATCATTTGCAGGAAAAACATTAGAAGAAGTTTTTGATTCAAAAATGCTTGAAAAAGCTAAACTATATGAAGTTACCAATTTAAAATCAGGCTTCTTGAAAAATGACCATGGAAAATTTACTTTTGTGGCTTTTGAAAACAAAATGCAAGTAAGCCCAATAACTTGTTTCTTAAAATCAAATTTTGATTCTGATACAAAAGAAGAAGTTTTTGCCGCAGGAAATTATTTTGGGGTTTCTCCCTATCACAGTCGTTTTGATGGATTTTCGGGCGCACTAATAAAAAATGAAAAAACAATTTATCTAGGAAATCAAGTTGGAATTGACTTGAGTCAAAAAGCTGTGCGTCATCTTGATATTATAACTTTCAATGACAAAAAATATTTATTAATTACTATAAATAATAAAAAAGCAGAGGTTTATGAATTGCCAATGGCAAAGAATTAAAATGTCCCAAATAAAATAAAACAAAATGAAAACTAAAATTTATCTCTTAGGAACGATCTTTATCCTATTTATTTCTTGTAAAAAAGAAGTGCCAATAAAAGTAACGACTAATGATTATAGTGCTGCTGTAGATACCGTAACTGCAATTATGGTTCATGATATATTTTCTCCTCCTGTTGCCAGTAGAATCTATGTTTATCCAAATATTGCTGCTTATGAAATTATGGCTCAAAATAACAGTGAATACGAAAGTTTACAAGGTCAATTGAAGGGGCTAGATTCTATTCCTAAATTAGATTCTAAAAGTGGCGTTAATAAAAATTTAGCCGCACTTATTGCGCATATTGATGTGAGCAAACAATTAGTTTTTTCAGAAGAAGCATTAGAAAAATATAGAGATAGCTTGTATAAAAAATGGAAAGATGAAAACTCAGATGAATTTGAAGTTTCCAAAGAATATGGTCTTAAGGTAGCAGAACGCATCAAAAAATGGATGGGAAAAGACAATTACAAACAAACTCGAACTTACCCGAAATTCTCTGTATACACAGATAATCCATCAAGATGGCAACCTACTCCTCCATCCTATATGGACGGTGTAGAACCTCATTGGGGAGAAATTAGAACTCTAGTCATGGACTCGGCTTCACAATTTAAACCTATTGCACCTCACCCTTTTTCTACCGATAAAAATTCGGCTTATTACAAAGAAGCGAAAGAAACATATGATGTAGGAAATTTAATTTCGAAAAAATTAATTGAAGTAGAGAAAACTAAATCAAAAATAATTCCTGAAGAATCCCAAATTTGCACATTTTGGGATTGTAATCCATACGCTACTGTTGTACAGGGACATATGATGTTTGCAAAGAAAAAAAACACGCCTGATGCACATTGGATCAACATTACCAAAATTGCTTTAAAAAAATCAAACTCAAATTTTGAAACTACTGTTTTTGCTTATACAAAAACATCAATCGGAATCTTTGAAAGTTTTATTAGCTGCTGGGATGAAAAGTATAGAAGCAATGCTGTGCGTCCAGAAACATTTATTAATAAAAATATAGATGAAAAATGGAAACCTCAATTACAGACCCCGCCTTTTCCAGAATATACGAGTGGGCATTCTGTAGTTTCTTCTTGTTCTTCAATTATTTTAACCACTATTTTTGGAGATAATTTTAGCTATGTAGATGATTCTGAAACGTACTTTGGATTACCAAAAAGGCCTTTTAAATCATTTAAGCAAGCTGCAGCAGAAGCTTCAATTAGTAGATTGTATGGCGGAATTCATTACAGAGCAGCAATTGAAAATGGTGTTGTACAAGGTACTAACATTGGAAATTTTATCAATGAAAAATTAAAAATGAAAAAATAGATTATGAACAAAAAAATAATAGTTAGGGGAATACTACTTGTGTTTTCTATTTCATTACTTTGGTACTTATTCATTAAAAAAAGTGATTATATAATTTCATTTAAAGCAAAAACAGCAACAGGAACGGTCTTTCAAGGAATTCAAGAGTGGTCAACTGCTCAAATTAAAATTAACAACGAGAATTTTTCCACAATCGAACAATCGCGCTATAATTTTATCATTCAAAAACTAAAAAAAGGAAATTCAGAATTTGAATATATTTGGGAAATAAATTCAGTTAACGATTCTGTTACAGCAATTAGTGTTGGTGTCAAAGAGATTAATAACAGTTTTTACAATCGCCTTACGGTTCCGTTTTTTAATACCGAATTTAAAAAACAACAACTAAAAAAAATCACTGATTTCAAAAATGGCCTTTTTGCTCATTTGGAAAACCTAAAAGTAAAAATTGATGGCGAAGGAACTTCTGAAAAAACATTTGTTGCCTATATCAATCTTAAAAGTGTAATGCAAGAAAAAGCACAAACCATGATAATGAATGATGTAGTTGCAACCGGGTTTTTAGAAAAAAATAATATTAAAATAATAGGAAGGCCATATGTTGAAGTCGTGAATTGGGATTTAGAAACTGAAAAATTAGATTTCAATTATTGTTTTCCGATTGCTAAAAACACTCCAATAATTCCAGACCCTAATGTAAAATTCAAAATATTACCTGCAATAAAAGGATTTAAGGCAACCTATAATGGTAATTTCAGAACTTCAGACAGGGCTTGGTTTGCATTACTAGATTATGCCAAAAGACATAAAATATCATTAGAAAACAAACCTTTAGAACATTTTTTAGCCAATCCATTTAATGGTGGTAATGAACTGGAATGGGAAACCAAAATAATTATCCCATATAGTTCAAAATAAAAAATTTTAAATTTGCTGTAATTTACGAAAACGTTTTTGGAACTCCCAAAAGCGTTTTTGCATTATTTACTTTTTCTTACTAAAATTTAAAATTACATTTAGAGAATATCAATCAAAATCAACCATGAGTACAAAATTTAAACTGACCTTTTGGCAAATAATAAACATGAATGTAGGGTTTTTTGGAATTCAATATAGTTTTGGATTGCAACAAAGTGCCGTAAATCCGATATACGATTTTTTACATGCAAGTCCAGATCAAATACCAATATTAAACCTTGCAGGTCCATTAACGGGTTTGCTAATTCAACCTTTAATTGGTGCAATGAGTGACAAAACTTGGCATCCAAGATGGGGAAGAAGAAAACCTTACTTTTTTATTGGAGCAATAATTTGTAGTATCGCCCTATTTCTGTTTCCTTTTAGTAGCTCCCTTTGGATGGCGGTAGGATTACTTTGGATATTGGATGTTGGAAACAACACTGCTATGGAGCCTTACCGTGCTTTTATAGCAGACACACTAAACGAAGAACAACAACCTACAGGCTTCCAAGCACAGAGTTTCTTTACAGGATTTGGGCAGTTTTTATCTTATATTTCTCTTTTTTTATTTCCAATTGTATTTGTTGGTTATACCGGAGAATTACCAAATTGGATGTACGCCTCGTTTTTCCTAGGTTCTGTTTTGTCAATTACATCTATTTGGTGGAGTATGAAAAAAACACCTGAAATTATACCTTCAGATGAAGAACTTGCAAAATTAAAAGCAGAACCTTTAAATATTTTTTCTCCTTTCATCGACATCTATAAAGCAGTTGTAGAAATGCCTACAGTGATGTGGCAACTGTTTTTAGTTTATTTGTTTCAATGGTATGCTTTGATGTGTTATTGGCAAAATAATGCCAAAAGTATTGCTTTGTCAGTTTGGAATGTAACACCAGATAACAAAATTGCTTATGAAAAAGCTGTAGGATGGAATGGTTTGATCGGTGCTTTTGGGTTTATTATTACTTTTTCAATTGCATTTTATTTGGCTAAATTTGCAAAAAAACACAGCGCCAAAATAACGCATTTCATTTGTCTTTTATTAGGAGCCATTTCCTTTTTATGTTTCCCAATAGTGCAAAATCAATATTTGTTTTTTGTAGTAATTATAGGTTACGGGATTGCTTGGGCAAGTATGATGGGAATTCCATATCTTTTGGTAGTTTCAAATATCCCTAAAGAACGTTATGGTGTATATATGGGAATAATAAATATGATGATTGTAATACCAATGATTATTCAAAACATCTCTTTTGGTTACATCCTCAAACATTTTTTAAATAATGACCCGAGATTAGCAATTAGTTTTGCGGGCATACTTTTATTAATTGGTGCATTTTGTACTCTTTTGATAAAGACCAAAAAAATAAAAATTGTAGAAAGCAATGAATAGTGATACTAACTACATAAAAGCAATCGAATTACTCCAAAAAGTGTCATCATCGGAAGGCTTTTTAGCGAGTGCTCAAAATATTTCTAATTACAAAAGAGTTTGGGCTCGTGATGGTGTTATTTGCGGACTAGCAGCATTGGCTTCTGGTAATGAAAAATTGATTGAAACTTTCAAAAACACATTAGAAACACTTGCTGCTAATCAACATGAAAATGGCACAATTCCCTCTAATGTAATGACCAATGGAGCGGAAAAAGAAGTTAGTTACGGAGGTCTTGCAGGGAGAGTTGATGCTGTAACTTGGTTTATAATTGGAATTTGCCAATATGCTTTTTATAAAAAGGATGCTGATTTTGTATCGAAATACGACACTGCGATTCAGAAATGCATGAAACTCATGGAGGCTTGGGAATTTAATAATAAGCATTTGATGTACGTGCCTCTTTCGGGAAATTGGGCAGACGAATACATTACTGATGGCTATGTTTTATACGACCAATTGCTTCGTGTTTGGGCTTTAAAAAGTTACAATCATTTTGCTAATAAAGAAGCAATAGCATTAAAAATAAAAAATATTACAGCGCAAATAGAATTGAATTTCACTCCGAATACTGTTGGTGAAAAATACCATGAAAGAGCCTATACTGATGCAAACATCAAGGAATTTATGCCTTGCTCCTTCTCCCCTGCTGGTTATAAAACCCAATTTGATGCTTTTGCAAATTCTTTGGTTTTAATGTTAAATATTGGAAGTGCTGAATTTCAAAAATCGATATTGAATCATTTTGGAGAATTAGAAAACCAAATGCCAATGAAATTAATACCTGCTTTTTGGCCTCCAATTCATGAAACAGATATAGATTGGAATTTACTTAAAAACAACTGTAAATATGAATTCCGAAACTATCCAAATGAATTTCACAATGCTGGAAGTTGGCCAATGGTTAATGGATTCTATGGACTAGCATTGGTTACAAAAAACAAAAAACAGGAAGCTGATTTGCTCCTAAAAAACATAAATAAGGCAAATGCAATTGAAGACTATTCGTTTTATGAGAACTTCAATAGCGAAACAAAAAAGCCAAACGGGGTTCCTTACTGTGCTTGGAGTGCCGCTGCAGCCGTAATGTTGCATCAAAGTATAAATACAAATTTTAAATTTCTTCTTTAAATTGGAAAAAACAATAGATATTATTAGTGTTGGAGAAGTCCTAATTGATTTTATTGGACATGAAGTAAATGCCCCAATATCAAAAACAAAGAATTACCATCGGTTTTTAGGTGGTTCACCTACTAATGTTGCCATAAATGCAGCCAAACTTGGATTAAAATCTGTGCTTGTTGCAACCTGCGGTAAAGATGGTTTAGGAGATTTTATTTTCAGAAAATTAGAAAAAAATAGGGTGATTACGTCTAATATTGTAAAGACAGAAGCTTTTCCAACCTCGGTAATATTTGTTTCAAAATCTACCGAAACGCCAGAATTTATTGCTTACCGCCAAGCTGATTGCCAAATAGAAACTTCTCAAATTTCCGAAGAACTTTTACAATCTGCCAAAATTTTTCACACGACATGTTTTGCGTTAAGTCAAAATCCTGCACGTGCAACAATTGTTGAAAGTGCTAAAAAAGCAAAAGAGTTAGGATTAATAACAAGTATTGACATTAATTTCTCCGAAAAAATTTGGCCCAACCGAGAAGAAGCAAAAAGTGTTTTAAAAGATTATCTTTCTACAAATCCTATCGTAAAATTAAGCGATGATGATTGTTACAGGCTTTTTAATGAGACAAAAGAAAATCAGTTTATTTTTGACTATTTTCATGAACTAGGAGCCGCCACAATTTGTTTGACAAAAGGAAAAAATGGAGTAATTTTATCCGATAAAAAATTAGGAATATTTAATTACAAGGCACTTCCAATTGATACTATTGTAGACACTACTGGAGCTGGTGATGCTTTTTGGACAGGTTTTTTATATGCACAATTATCACAAAGCAATTTGGACGATACAATAGCTATCGCCCAAAAATTGGCCGTATTAAAACTTCAAAACTTGGGTGGATTACCTGAAGAAATGGATATTCTTGACTATTTAAACTCAAATTAATAGTAGAATCAAAAAAGGAAATCATGAAAAAAAGTGCTATTAAAGCGGTATTATACCTCAACTATTTTGTTTTTGCAATCTTACTTAATAGTGTTGGAATTGTGATTTATAAATCCCAAAAAATTTATGGTGTTAATGAAGTTGATGCAAGTATTCTTGAGGCTTTCAAAGATTTTCCAATTGCAATTGTCTCTTTTATAATTGCTTCCTTTTTGCCAAGAATTGGGTATAAAAAAGCAATGTTGATAAGCTTGGGATTGGTAACATTAGCTTGTTTAAGCATGTTTTTTGGAAATTCATTTTTGGCTGCCAAAATATTATTTGCCACTGTTGGTGTTTCTTTTGCACTGATAAAAGTTTCGGTCTATTCCTTAATTGGTATGGTTACCGAAAATCAAAAAGAACACAACAGCCTGATGAGTAGCATAGAAGGAGTTTTTATGATTGGAATTGCTTTAGCCTATTTTTTATTTCCTGCTTTTAACTCAGATACAAACTTAAATGCTTGGCTAAACGTTTATTTGCTTTTAGCTTTCATTTCACTGCTTTCATTCGGGTTTTTGTTTTTTACAAAATTTGATTTACCAGTAGAAATTCCAGGTTCAGATTTGCTCGATGATTTTAGAAAAATGGGATTTTTGTTGGCTAAATTATTGACTATTATTTTTGTGATAAGTGCTTTCTTATTTGTCATGATTGAGCAAGGAATCATGTCTTGGCTACCCACCTTCAACGCAAAAGTGCTTCATCTTCCTGAAAATATTAGTATTATGATGGCCAGTATTCTAGCAATTTCATTGGCGGCGGGAAGACTTTTAGCGGGAGTGATTACCAAAAAAATAAATTGGATTTGGGTACTCGCTTTTTGTATTATTAGTGCCATGCTCGTGGTACTCTTTGTTTTACCAAAAACAGTCGGGCTAAAAGTAATTGCAATAAATTCAATTTCAGATATTCCATTAATAGGATTTGCATTTCCACTAGTAGGATTGTTTATTGCGCCTATTTATCCATTGTTGAATTCGGTTGTATTGAGTTCCTTGCCAAAAAAACTTCACAGTTCAATGACGGGCTTAATCGTAGTGTTTTCAGCACTTGGTGGCACACTCGGATCCAGAATTATAGGCTGGCTATTTATGACCAAGGGACCCGAAAATGCGTTTTATTTCACCTTAATTCCAATGTTTTTGTTACTACTCTCTTTCTTTATTTTGAAAAAATTAACTGCACAAAATGAAGTTTAAACTCCACATAAATCAAACGCTAGAACTATTATTATCTCAAGAAGATACTGATGGCGATAACAAGATTACTATTGATGATAATGGCCCAAAAAAGTTTTCAATTGTCAGTGAAGAGGATACTGAATTTTCGATTGAGGGAACTTATTATTTGTCAAACTTACTTCAAGAATTGGCTTTAGCCAAAAAAGGACCTTCTGAATTTGCACAAATCAATATATCCGAAATAATAGAGGCGCCAGTAAAAAGAATTTCAAGAAAAATAAAAGACCTCTATTGGGAAGGACTTACCAGAACCATTGATAAAGCTGGGATTATTAAGATAATTGAAGACGATAAAATTGATAATCCAATTTCATACCTCTATGTTCCATTCAACGACCCGATTGCTTTTGATTATTTTAAGAAATTAGAGAAAACCATATCAAAATTAGAAGTAGTTCAACTACCCGAAATAATGACTCCAGATTTTATTTTAACACTGAATAAAAAACCTGGAATTCTAGCACTTGCTCTCGAAATAAATAACGGAGAAATTAAAGGCGTCCCTTTTGTAGTTCCTGGAGGACGATTCAATGAAATGTATGGCTGGGATAGCTATTTTATTGCCATGGGACTAATTATTGATAACAAAATTAACCTTGCCGTTGCAATTGCAGAAAACTTTAAATATCAAATTGACCATTACGGAAAAATTCTTAATGCCAATAGAAGCTACTATTTAACCCGAACACAACCCCCTTTTTATACCACTTTACTAATTGACATCCTTAAGAAATCCAAACAAGAAAAATCTTGGATTAAAAAGCATTTAAAAACAGCTATTAAAGAATATGAAACGGTATGGATGCAAGAGAAAAATAGACTTGCGCCAAATGGTTTAAACCGATATAAAGCAGAAGGAATTGGACTTCCATTTGAAGTAGAAATTGGCCACTTTGATGCTATTCTCGAAAAATATGCATTGAAATACAACATGCCTTTACGCGATTTTGAAAAAAAATATTTAAACAGAGAAATCGTCGACGAAGCATTAGATTCCTATTTTATTCACGATCGAAGTATGCGTGAAAGCGGGCATGATACAACCAACAGACTAGACGCAATTTGTGCCGATTTGACTCCAATTGACTTGAATTGCTTACTTTATAAATTTGAAACTGACATTGCTTTTTTAATTAAGACCGAATTTAACAATGAATTTTCATTTGATGAAAACACAGTATATACTTCACAAGATTGGAGTAATAAAGCGGAAATTAGAAAGGAAAAAATAAATAAATTTTGTTGGAGCCAAGAAAAAGGAATTTATTTTGATTATAATTTTATAAAATCTGAGCAACACGAATTTGAAGCCGCAACAACTTTTTATCCTTTATGGGCTAATTTATGCAGTGCCGAACAAGCCTCTGTTTTAGTGAAAACTACGCTTCCAAAGTTCAAATTAAAAGGCGGAATTGTAGGAAGTACAAAAAAAGAAGTAGAAAATTTAGATCCAAATTTACCTCAAAGGCAATGGGATTATCCTTTTGGTTGGGCACCTCATCAAATTATTTTATGGCAAGGATTATTAAATTACAATTACAAAAATGAAGCCCAAGAAATGATTTATCGTTGGCTTTGGCTCATCACCAGAAATGCTGTAGATTATAATGGAACTATTCCCGAAAAATTTGATTTAGCAATCAGTTCCCATAAAATTTTTGCTGAATATGGGAATGTAGGAACTGAATTTGACTACATTACAGAAGAAGGATTTGGATGGATGAATGCTTCCTATCAATTTGGATTGTCACTGCTAGAAGAACCTTATAAAGCTAATTTAGACAGATTAATTGACCCAGACGAACTGTTCAATTAATTTGAATTATATTTACTAAAAATATTTTTGTTTAATATTATGGAAGTCAAAGTTAGGTGCAAATGGTGTGTTGGTATAGAAATATATGAAAAATACCACGATGAAGAATGGGGTGTTCCTGTTTATGACGACCAAAAATTATTTGAATTTTTAATTCTAGAAACATTTCAGGCGGGCTTAAGTTGGATTACAATATTGAAAAAGAGAGAAAATTTTCGGTTGGCTTTTGACGACTTCAACTATTCAAAAGTGGCATTATATTCTGAAGTTAAAATACAAGAATTAATGCAAAATCCAGGAATTATTCGCAACCAATTGAAGATCCGTTCAGCGGTTTCGAATGCAATTTCATTCCTGAAAATACAAGACGAATTTGGGAGTTTTAGCAACTATATTTGGGGATTTGTAGATGGAAAACCAATTGAAAATACTCGTAAAACATTGAAAGAAATTCCTGCTACAACTTTACTTTCGGATGCAATTAGCAAAGATTTAAAAAAGAGAGGTTTCAAATTTGTAGGTTCTACAGTTGTTTATGCTCACATGCAAGCGACTGGAATGGTAAATGACCACGTTGAAGATTGTTGGAAAAAAAGTTGATTTTATGTTTTTAAAATTTTCATGAATTCTTCCCTATGAATTTCTCTACAACCTAGACTTTCCAAATGTTCGTTGTAAACTTGACAATCTAACACTTTATAATTTTCCTTTTTTAATTGATTTGCCAAAGCAATAAAAGCCACTTTGGAAGCATTACTCACCTTGGAAAACATACTTTCTCCACAAAAAACAGTTCCCAAATCTACTCCGTAAAGTCCCCCTACTAATTTCCCATTTTTCCAAACCTCAACTGATTTTGCAACTCCCATTTCATTAAGTTTACAGTAAGCTTCAATCATTTCATCGCTAATCCAAGTCCCCATTTGACCTTCTCTTTTAACGGAACGACAATTGGTAATTACTGCTCTAAATTCTTGATTAAAAGTAACTTCAAAAATACCTCTATTGAGAATAGTACGCATACTTTTAGAGACATTCAATTCCTCAAAAAACAACACCATTCTTAAATTTGGAGCCCACCAAAGAATGGGTTCATTAGGATTAAACCAAGGAAAAATTCCACTTTTATAGGCTAATAATACTCTTTCAGTAGATAAATCGCCTCCAACAGCAAGAATTCCTTCATAATTAGCATTTTGAACTGGCGGAAAATAAAGGGCTTCTGAGAGTAAGTACATTTTAGGTGAGAATATTAATGATATATTAATTTAAATAAAATAAATTTAAACAAATTTAACAATATCTTTATCAAAAAAATTTTAATGGTGAAATTAGTATCGCTTTTTGC
>Ga0114974_10002840_pt1 | contig 13249 bp, 11 predicted proteins | sample S_130206_EF_Meta_FD_87318 | JGI IMG/M metagenome (GOLD analysis project Ga0114974, IMG submission 87318) | Freshwater microbial communities from Lake Simoncouche, Canada to study carbon cycling - S_130206_EF_MetaG | ecosystem: Environmental > Aquatic > Freshwater > Lake | place: Lake...
AAATCTATGCACAGGCCGCACAATCAATGAAGCGCGTGTCGCTTGAGCTGGGTGGCAAGTCACCTAACATTGTCTTTGCCGATTGCGATTTAGATAAGGCCGCCGCAGGTGTGATCTCTGGGATTTTCGCGGCAACAGGTCAAACGTGTATCGCAGGTTCGCGCCTGTTGGTGCAAAACTCGATTCGCGAAGAGTTCACTAAAAAGGTCGCGGCCTTAGGGGCCTCGGCGCGTAAAGGTGACCCAATGTCGCCAGACACCAATATTGGCCCAGTGACCACGCCAGGGCAGTACAAAAAAATTCTTGATTACATGGATATTGCCAAAGCCGAAGGTGCGCGTTGTATTTTGGGTGGTGGCCCAGCGACCGCAAGCGATCTGCCTGGTGGCCAGTTTGTTGAGCCAACTATTTTTGTGGATGTCGATCCGAATATGCGCATCGCGCGTGAAGAGGTGTTTGGTCCGGTCTTGGCCATCATGGGTTTTGATGAAGAGGCGGATGCTATCAAGATGGCGAACGATACGATCTATGGTTTAGCCGCGGGTGTTTGGACCAGCGATATCGGTCGAGCAATGAGAATGTCCTCTGCACTCAAGGCCGGTACGGTGTGGGTCAATACCTATCGTGCAGTCAGTTATATGATGCCCTTTGGTGGCATGAAACACTCTGGCCTAGGCCGTGAAAGCGGTTTGGCTTCTATTCAGCAATACCTTGAAACAAAGAGTGTCTGGATCTCTTACGCCGAAGGCGCACCAGCCAACCCCTTTATTTTGCGTTAAGCATCTTTCTAATCAAAACGACTCGAGACAACTTCATTTAAAAAGGATTCAACATGAAAGGCATTGTTTTTGTTGGCGATCGAAAAATTGAAATGCGAGACTTTGCAGATCCAACGCCTGGTCCAAATGAAGTCGTGCTTGAGATCAAAGCCTCGGGTATGTGCGGTAGCGATTTAAAGTTTTATCGCGCAGCGCCTGGTGAAGCGATGAAATCACTGGGCTTTGCCAACGCTGAACCCGTCATTGCTGGGCATGAACCCTGTGGCGTGGTGGTCGCAGTCGGTTCGAACGTGAGCCCCAAACAGGCCTATATTGGCCAGCGTGCGATGTGCCATCATTACCGCGGTTGCGGCGCCTGCCCCCATTGCTCAACCGGTTGGATGCAGTTGTGCGTTGAAGGTGTTGCCGAAGTGTATGGGGCAACCGGTAATGGCGCACACGCCAAGTACATGAAGTGCCCTGCTAGCACCATCGTTGATCTGCCCGCCGAGCTGTCATTTGAAACCGGCGCGGCGATTGCCTGTGGTACGGGTACCGCCTGGGGTGCTCTAAAACGCCTCGATCTTGCTGGTGATGAAACGATTGCGATTTTTGGACAAGGGCCTGTCGGTCTCTCGGCTACGCAGCTAGCCGCTGCCATGGGTGCACGCGTGATTGCTTTAGATGTTAGTGAAGAACGCCTCGCGCGTGCAAAAGCGTTTGGCGCAAGCGAAGTGATTAACCCGCAGGGCACCGATGTAGTGGCGGCGATTCGTCAATTGACGCATGGCTTGGGGGCACATGCGACGCTTGATGCTTCATCGTCATCTGAGGCCAGAAAACAAGCAGTGCAAAGCGTTCGTACCTGGGGTAAAGCGTGTTTTGTCGGCGAGGGTGGTACGGTGTCGCTTGATGTCAGCCCGGACATGTTGCGCCGCCAAGTGACGTTGATTGGTTCTTGGACCTTCTCAACCAATGGTCAGGCTGATTGCGCACGCTTCATTGCAGATCGAAAGATCGATGTCGACAGTTTGTTTACTCACAAGTGGACGCTTGCAGACGCTGAGAAGGCATATCAGTTGTTTGATAAGCAAACGACTGGTAAAGGTGTTTTCTTGATGTAAGTCAGTCGTGATCTAAACGCTGTATTGGCGTTTAGATTGTTTCAATGAATAAAGGTATGGCTTGAAGATTACAAAAATTCTAGAAAAATCAGTGTCTTTAAATAGCAATGTTTCAAATTCACTGATTAATTTTTCAACCCATACCGTTTCGCTGATCGCGTTAGTGACAGATCAGGTGCGCAATGGTCGCCCAGTCATTGGTTTATCTTTTAATTCGATTGGTCGCTATGCTCAAAGCGGCATCATTGAGAAGCGCATGGTGCCCAGGCTGCTTGCGGCTAAACCCGATTGTTTGTTACAAGACAACGGACAACTGAGCGCAGAAAAAGTCTTGGCGTGCGCCATGCAAAATGAAAAGCCCGGCGGACATGGCGATCGTGCACATGCCGCGAGCGGTCTTGAATTAGCGGTGTGGGATCTCAATGCAAAGCTTAATGACGAGCCCGCCAGCGTTTTGTTTGCGCGACATTTCGGTAATAAGCATTATTCGCCTAAGGTATCTGTTTATGCGGCGGGTGGCTATTACTACCCGGGCGAACAGGCTGGTCGGCTCGAAAAAGAGCTAAGCGCGTATCAGGCCTTGGGATTTAATCGTTTCAAGATGAAAATTGGCGGCGCTACCTTAGCCGAGGATATTAAGCGTATTGAACGCGTACTCTCGGTTGTTGGGGCAGGTAATAAGCTTGCAGTGGATGCCAATGGGCGCTTGAACTTAGAGCAGGCCATTGCCTATGGCCGGGCGCTGCAGCCGTATCAGCTGATGTGGTACGAAGAGGCGGGTGATCCACTTGATTATGAACTGAATAGTTTGCTCGCCAAGGAATACAAAGGTGCACTGGCAACGGGTGAAAATCTGTTTTCACACCAAGACGTTAAAAATCTGGCACTGTTTGGCGGAGCACGAATCGATCTTGATATTTTTCAAATGGATCCAGGCTTGTGCTACGGCGTGACCGAATATGCGCGAATGTTGCTCGAGCTAGAAAGCCGTGGGTTCGATCGTAAGTTCTGCTATCCGCATAGTGGTCAGTTAATGGGCTTGCATACCGTAGCGGGTCTAGGACTGGGTGGTTGTGAGGTTTATCCAGGTGTCTTTGAGCCGATAGGTGGCCTGGGCGATCAAACGACGATTGATGACGGTGTTGTCAGCATCTCGAGTGCAGCCGGCTTTGGTTTTGAAGAAAAGTCTAATTTAATGGCACATTTCGCTGCGCTGACAGAATAGAGTATTTACTTTATCCTCTAGTACTGTCGCAACTTTCATTATTAGCATATGCCTAAGCTGATCGGTTTCTTAGTGCTCTGGTTGTGTATGTCCGCCGGGGCTCACGCCCAAGACACGACGCGTTTAATCGTACCCTTTGCGCCGGGTGGGCCCACCGATCAGATCACACGCCTGATTGCGGTAGAACTCACAAAGCTGACCGGAAAAACGACGGTGGTTGAGAACAAGCCTGGGGCGGGTGGAATCATCGCGGCACAGTATGTGGCGCAAGCCAAGCCCGATGGCACGGTGTATCTGGTCGGATCGCCTTCGGTGTTGGTCATCAATCAGGGTCTGCAGAAAAAGCTTCCTTACGATCCCGAGCGAGATTTTGCGCCAGTCTCGGGCATGACACGCTCGCCACTGATTTTGATTGTCAGGGCAGACTCGCCCGTGAACGATGCAAAACAATTAGCAACGCGTGCGAACACCTTAAAAAATTTGATGCCAATGGCGTCTGCCGGCAATGGCACGATTCCTCACTTGGCGGGCGTCTACTTTAATCAAAAGGCAGGTATGAGTGCCTTGCATGTACCCTTTAACGGTGTCGCACCTGCATTGGTGAGTGTGCTGTCTGGTGATACGGTATACATGTTTGATACGCTCTCTACTTCAATTGAAAATATTAAAGCAGGTAAAGTCAAAGCCCTGGGTATCGCGAGTGCGACCCGGTTTAGCGATTTGCCTACGGTCGCGACTTTGCAAGAGCAGGGGTTTAGTATGCAGGCCTCGTCGTGGTTCGGCCTGGTGGCGCCGATTAAAACCTCCAAGACTACGGTGCTTGCAATGAATGAAGCCATCAATACCATACTGACGTCGTCCGAATTTTCGAACAAAATGATTGCAATGGGAATCGAAACAATGCCGGGTAATGTCGAGCAATTTACAGACTTTATCGCAGAAGAACGCGCGCGCTGGTTGCCTGAGGTATTGCGCCTGAACTTATCAACTGATTGAGATTAAATATGCCGAGCCCTGTTGACACCCTTGCGCAGTTTGTTAGTCAGACACAGTTGAATGATGTTCCCGCATCAGTGCAGCATCACGCAAAGCTTGTTCTGCTGGATACGCTTGGCGTGATACTCGCCGGCTTTGAACAGCCCGAAGTACAGGCGTTACAAAAAACCTTTTCGAGCACAGCAGGTACCGGTGCAACCGTTTTGATGCGTGGTTGGCCTGTCAATGATCCTCGTACAGCTGCGTTGATCAACGGCACCGCCGGTCGCTCAATTGAATTGTGCGAGGGTCATCGCTTCGTCGCCTGTCAGGCGGGGGTTCAGGTATTGCCTGGCTTGTTCGCAAGTGCTGAAGTCTTAGGTCGAAGCGGTGCTGATTTGCTCTTATCGCTCGTGCTGGGGTATGACGTTGCGGTACGAATGGGCTATGCCCTCAAGCCACGGCCGCTTGCTCATCAAAATGGCCAAAGCTCGATGATTGGTGCTGCGGCCGGCGGGGCGCGTTTGCGAAGCCTAAATACCGCTCAAACCAGCCAGGCGATGCAAATTGCCGCGACACTCGTTTTGACGCCAAGCTATACCAATGCCGTCGCAGGCGCCACAACGCTGAATGTCGCCGGAGGGATGTGCGGTTTTGCGGCTTCATTGGCGCCTGAAATGGCTCAGGCAGGTTTCATCGCACAAGACAATGCAATAGGTGAGGCCTTTGCAAACTTGGTCGGCGATGGCTATCAAGAAGAAAAACTTCTTGAAGAGTTGGGTAGTCGTTTTGAAATCACGCGTAATTACTTCAGGTTGCGTGCCTGCTGTAATCCAATCTATGCGTCGTTAGATGCCTTTGAAGAAGCTTGGGCTCAAGCGCAGACGACACCTGACCAAATCGAGCGCGTTGATGTGGACACGTATCGTTTTGCCTCAGCGATGCAAAGTCAGACACCGCGAAATGGGTTTGCTTCAAAGTATTCGTTACCTCATGCGGTCGCAGCGATTGCCTTGCGGGGCAATGCAGGCTACGGCTCTTTCACGGAGTCTTTTGTGCAAAGCACAGAGGTCGCAGCCTTGCGTCAGCGGGTTTTTGTTAAAGAAGATCCGGCGTTAAATGCTCAATTTCCAAGGCTTAAGCCGTCGCGCGTCACACTCACGTTAAAAGGCGGAAAGAAAATCACCACAAGTTGTGAAAGTGCCAAGGGTGATTTTCAAAAGCCCTATCAAGAGTCTGAGATTCGTGAAAAATTTTATGAGCTTGCTGGCCTGGTGCTGACCAAGCCAGGTGTCGATGAACTTGAACAGGCCGTTGATCAGATTGAAAAAATTGGCAAGATTGACAACATCATCAATGTATTACGAAAGCATACGCGAAGCTAAAAGATGAAATACACAGAGGCCTTGAAGGCTCAAGTACTGGCGCTGCATCCGCAAGCCACTCAGTTATTTGAAGCGTTGCGAGCGGGCAGTGTCGATCTAGTCAATCGCGGTGTCACGCGTGACACCTACGGTCCAGGCGAACAATTCGCCCATGATCTAGTTCAAGAGCATGCTCGCATACTTGGCTTAGAAGTACGACAAGACCATCTCCGTAATACGTACATGATATGGCCTGGCATCGATCGTCAGGCGCCAGCCATTGTGATTGGCTCGCATCTCGACTCCGTAGCAGCCGGAGGGAACTATGACGGTGCGGCAGGGGTGATGGCGGGCTTGATCGCGGTACAAGCCTTGCAGCAAGCTGGGGTTCAGTTGAGTTGCGATATCGTTGTAATGGGGATCCGGGCAGAAGAAAGTATCTGGTTTCAAGTTTCGTATGTGGGCAGCCGTGGTGCTTTAGGTACGTTACCGGCAAGCGCCTTACAACAAAGGCGTATCGACACGGGTCGTACCTTAGCAGAACACTTGCGTGAGGCTGGCGGTGATCCTGAAGCGGTTGAGAAGGGCGTCGCGTATCTGAATAAAACGAATGTCAAAGCTTTTTTAGAGTTACATATTGAGCAGGCTCCTAGCTTAGGCTTGACGGGCTTTCCGATTGCAATTGGTACCGGTGTGCCTGGGCATTTTAGATTTCCGAGCGCAAAAATTACCGGTGAATATGGTCATGTCGGACTTGGTCGACGCTTTCGGCACGACGCAGCCTTGGCGGGCGCAGAACTATCCGTTGAGTTAGATGCGCTGTGGGAGCAATGGGAAAAATCCGGCCGTTTGATGGCCTGCACCTTTGGTCAGTTTCATACCAACGTGGCACGCCATGGCATGACGATTGTTCCGGGTGAGTTTCAATTTAGTTTAGATGTCAGGGCGTACGATGACGCCGATCTTGTCGAACTTGAACAAAGCTTCATGGCACTTGTTGCACTGATTGAAAAAAAGCGTGGCGTTAAAATTGATCTTGGCGTGCGAGCTTCGGCAAAAGTGGCGAAAGCAGATCAAACGCTGACGCAGCAATTGCGGGACTGCGCTCTGCGTTTGAAGCTTAAGTCGTGCGATCTACCAAGCCCAGCTTCCCATGACTCCGCCGCTTTTTGTGCGGCGGGTATCCCGTTTGGTTTTGTCTTTATCCGTAATCCAAACGGTAGTCATCATCCTGATGAAGAGATGTCGATTGACGACTTTTTAGAGGGCACAGCAGTGATGACAGAATGGTTAGCAACACATTGCATCAATTCTTGAGTTTGTAGCCGGTCTTAAAAATCCAAGTAATGATTGCAATACAAATGATTAACAGCCCAAGGGTCATCACTAGGCTAAGTGTCAGGCTAACATCGCCAACATTGTAAAAGCTCCAGCGAAATCCACTGACCAAATACACGACAGGGTTGAGTAAAGCCACTTTTTGCCAGAAGGGAGGGAGTAACTCAAGCGAGTAGAAACTTCCCCCTAAAAATGTCAAGGGCGTGATAATAAGAAGAGGTACCACCTGTAGCTTTTCGAAATTGTCTGCCCAGACGCCGATGATAAAACCAAGCAAACTAAATGTGATTGCAGTACAGATCAAAAAAAATAGCATCCAAAATGGATGCGCGATATGGATCGGCACAAAAATTGTTGAGGTTGCCAAAATAACTAAGCCAAGAAAAATTGATTTCACACTGGCTGCCCCGACATAGCTCAAGACAATTTCGAAGTGTGAAATTGGTGCCGAGAATAATTCATAAATAGTGCCAGTGAATTTTGGAAAGTAAATTCCAAATGAGGCGTTCGAAATACTTTGCGTTAATAAAGATAGCATGATCAGGCCGGGCACAATAAATGCGCCATAGCTCACCCCATCAATATCAGTCATGCGCGAGCCGATGGCGGCACCAAACACAATAAAATACAACGAAGTTGAGATGACTGGTGCAATGATGCTTTGCATCACGGTACGCAATGCGCGCGACATCTCAAAATTGAAGATAGCTTTGATGGCATAAATATTGAGCTGCACGCTTAGGCGTCCTTTGAGCTGGTCAGGCTCAAGAAGATATCTTCAAGTGAGCTTTCATTTGTATGCAAGTCTTTAAAGTGAATGTTGACTTGTCCAAGCTGATTTAAAAGATCAGTAATGCCGATGTCTTTGTTCGTGGCATCGTAGGTATAAATCAGTTCATGGCCTTCTTTTGCAAGTGATAGACCCGTGATCTTGAGTTCGGGTGGAACCTCACTCAGTGGTTTGGTCAGCTGCAGGATTAATGCCTTTTTTCCTAGCTTTTTCATTAATTGACTTGTGTCATCGACCAAAAGGATTTCGCCTTTGGTGATGATGCCGATACGGTCGGCCATTTCTTCGGCCTCTTCGATGTAGTGCGTCGTCAAGATGATTGTGACGCCCGTCTGCTTCAGCGCCTTGACCAGTTGCCACATATCGCGCCTGAGGCTGACATCGACGCCCGCAGTTGGTTCATCTAGAAACAAAAGCTGAGGCTCGTGCGAAAGCGCTTTCGCGATCATCAGACGACGTTTCATCCCTCCTGAGAGTCGCATGATTTTGCTGTCTTTCTTATCCCAGAGTGATAAATCTTTAAGAATTTTTTCAATTAGAGCTGGATTGGCCGGTTTTCCAAACAGGCCGCGACTAAAGCTGACCGTATTCCAAACGGTTTCGAACATATCCGTTGAGATTTCTTGCGGTACCAGACCCACGCGCGCTCTGGCTTGCCGGTATTGCTGAACATGGTCAAAGCCATCAATGGTGACGGTGCCAGTGCTTGGGGTCACAAGGCCACAAATAATGCTGATTAAGGTGGTTTTTCCGGCGCCGTTTGGGCCGAGGAGCGCAAAGATCTCGCCTTGCCTAATTTCGAGATTGATATTTTTTAAGGCGCTAAAGCCGCTTGCGTACGTCTTTGAAAGCTGAGAGATACTGATCATGTTTAAAAACGTGCCTATTGGTGTGTCGCGAAAAAGAGGCTCGCTCAGTCTCAGGATACACCAAGGCTGAAGTCACGTGCTAACGGCCCAGTCTGCCACCGGCACGTGCTAAATAAAACCACTCTTGTCCTGGTTGAGACTTGATATTTGGAAACACAATAAAGCAGTCTTGCTCAGCGTGCAGAGCGCTGCCATCTGCACGCGTGCCGATTAACGTGCCTTTTTTTAATGCGTCAAAGCTTTTCCATTGCTGAGAAAATTGATCGTTCATGTCAAAACGATCAAAGACGTCATAGAGACCTAAGACTTCGAAGTCGATCGCGGCAGCGGGCGGGTTGCCTTTGATTAAGCCGGTGTGCACCAACGTATTGATGATGGCTTGATATGCCACTTCTCGACCATTGACATCATCGTGTTGGCCGCACTCAAGCGTGATGGCCCAGCCCCCTTTGGCGCGCATGTACTCGGTTGTGCCTACGCCGTATGCGGTATCGATATCTACATGACTGGCCTTAAATCGCCCAGCGTTGACCTCTTGAATTCGCCGGGCAATGCCTTTGGCGTAAGTATCAAGCCAACCATAGACGAAACGATTGCATCCTAGTCGTTGCACCAGGGCTTCTTCTGTTTCAGCCTGAGTGAAGGGTTCAAGCGATTTTGCATTATTAGCCGGGCCAAACAGGGCAAATGCTCGGTCGCCGCTTTGAAAGGAATGTAAATCGAGCAAGCCATCGTGTTCTTCGAGTAAAGGGCAAAGCCAATTCGCTAAATGATCTTCGTATTGTTCAGGACGTTGAGTGGGTGCCAGTCTTCGATTCAAGTTGCGATCGCCCGCGCGGCGCTGCAGTCTGTAGGCTTTTGGATTGGTCACTGGCACAACAGTCAGTGCCCCGCAGAGTAATTTGATCTCGCCTTCTTCAAGCTGTTGCACTAGGCGTTTAATCGCAAAGGTGCCGCATGTTTCATTTCCATGAACGGCGGCCGTAATGATCAGACGCGGCCCTGCAAGAGGACTCGTAAACGTAAGTGCCTGAAAAGGGCGCTCATCTTGTAGCGGAATGTTTTCAGGCAAAGCAAGAAGAGCTTTAGAGGGTAGTGACATGATGTTATTTTGAGCTAGTTTTTTTTGTAAGCAACGGGGACATAAAATCCTTGTATGACAGTACGCCTGAAATGACGACGTCTATGACTGAAGGTATTTTAAGTTGTAAGCATTCTTTTAAGGCGCTGGCTAATGCCTCTGGTGTTGTGACTTTTATCCCGTGGCAGCCCATGCTTTGGGCGATGGCAGCATGATTAAAGTCGTGAAATTGTGCACCAAAGGGGCCGCGGATATGCGTCGACCACCCGAGCATGCGATTATTGAACACCACGGTCACGATCGGAATGTCGTGCTCAATTGCGGTCATCAAGCCATTCATTGTCATAGAAAAACCACCATCGCCACACACGGCGATAACGGGTACTTTAGGGTGAATCAATTTGACGGCTAAGGCTGAAGGGATGGCATAGCCCATGGGCCCGCCACCCGCTGCCTGTAAAAAACCTCCGGCACGTTTGGTTTGATAGCAATGCATCATGAAAATACGATTTTCGCCCGCATCGCAAGTGACGATCGCATCTTCAGGTAGGGCGCGCATCATTTCTGCAATCACGCGCTGCGGGACCATCGGTAAAGATGAGTCTCGATAGGCTTTGTCATTGAAATATCCGAGCTTCTTGCGTAAGGTCGCGACGCGTGCTGCACCGTTTCCGTTGATCCGCGTTTTATTTTTTGTTGCGACTGCTTGTAGTCTGGCAAGCACGATCCCAGCATCTCCGATGAGCACGTGCTCGACTGGAAATGTCCACGAAGCGTTGAGCGTTTCAACATCAATTTGAATCAATGTTTGTTTGACAGGATTCAGCAGTGAAGTGTGTTCATTGATTGTGTCAGAGGCGGTGAGTTTTGATCCGACAACGATTACGAGATCGGCGCCAGAGACGCAGGCGTTTGCAGCGGGTGTGCCGTAGGTGCCGTAGACGCCGAGCGCGAGCGGATGTGTTTCAGCAAAAACGCCTTTGCCCGAGGGCGAAGTCACTACGGGGATGTCTAGGACCTCTGCGAAGGTCTGCAATTGCGCATACGCTTGTGCGATACGCACGCCATTGCCTGCAATGATGACTGGGCGTTTGGCTTGGCTCAATGCGGCCGTTGCCTGGGCCACTCGAGTTTCATCGACTGCGTTTGAACGCACGATCAGATAAGGTTGCGTGGCATACAGATTTGGCCGGCTCTCTTTTGGAACAACGCCGTTAAACGAGGTCACGCTAAAGAGCACGGCAACGGGCCCAGGTTGGCCCGCGGTGGCATGTTTGATCGCAAGCTGCGTGGCATGGACGGCCGCCGCAGGGTGATGCGCCTCGAGTACTTGTTTTGTCACGCCACCAAAGCTTTGTCTGGCGTCCCAGCCGCCATAATCCCCCGTACCAGTTTGATAGGGGCCATGCAAAGACAGCTCTGGTGAATCGCTAAAGTCTGTCAGTAACAGCATGGGCGAGCTTGAAAGGTGGGCTTCGATTGTGCCCAATAAGCCATTGCCCAAGACCCAGGGCCCTTGGCCCACCAGAACACCGGGTTTACGGGTCAACCGCCCATAAATTTCAGCCATGGCGCTTCCTAGCGACTCCTCTCTCACCAGGACGGTTCGAATCGTCTTCTGAAAGTCGCCTAAAGCAGCCCAAATGTGTCCAGAGTGCCCACCTGCGATACCGAAGACCAGATCGATACCGGCATCTTCAAGTACCTGTACGATGCCGTGGGCAGCAGACACTTCTTTTTTAAATAACTTCTTCACTGTCATGAGGTCTCCGTTATCATTTTGTGCTTGAAGGTCGCTAGCGCTGACTCAGTTGACGTAAAGTACCATTTCAAGACCAAGGGTACGAATCGATCGTTCGATTTTAGTCAATAATCCGGCGATTTCGCCAAAGCAGCTGAAGGATGCGGGTTATTTAAACGCGACGGTCATCGAGGTAAACAGTGGACACTTCACGCCTGAGGGCGGTATCGTACGGATCCAATTAATGAGTATTTGATTGCAATTAAATTTGCAGTTTTAAAAATCGCTACAGGTGTGAATCATGGCATTGTCGTATACGCAAAATCTTGAGGATTATCATCTTTCACTGGCTTTTGCGGGTCAAGAACGCGGGTTTTATATTGATATCGGGGCAGGACATCCAGTTGCCGATAATGTTTCTCTTTGGTTTTATGAACGCGGCTGGAACGGTATCGTTGCCGAGCCAATCCCAGAGTTGGCTAACTTATATAAAAAAATTCGAGAGCGCGATACGGTCTATCAGGGTTTGATTGGCCGTGAGGTTGGGACGGTTGATTTTTTTCATGTTAACCGGTTACATGGTTTCTCAACCACGATTGAATTACATGCAGATGTTGCCAAAGAGTTCGGCGCCGACTATCAACGCCTGTCTTTACCCATGCTGACTTTATCTAAATTATGCGAAGCTCATCAGGTCAAGCAAATTGATTTTTTGAAGATAGATGTCGAAGGTGCCGAAAGTGACGTGTTAGCAGGCAACGACTTTAATCGTTTTCGTCCGAAGGTGATTGTGGCTGAAGCGGTAACGCCCGGAAAAGGCGAACCCGCTTGGGATGCCTATGAGCCCCTGCTATTGGCGAATGGTTATAAATTCAGGCTCTTCGATACCTTGAACCGTTTTTATGTTGCTGAAGAATGTCCTGAAATTTTTGAGCGCTTACCGGCAGAACGTGCGCCTTGGGATGATGTCACGCACATGTACGAAATTGGCCGCGCGCCTGAACAGACGAATCACCCTGACTTTGCGTTGGCGCAACAACTTGCACGCGGATTTTGGGCTGCGTTACCGCATATGGATCAAGCGGTTTTACAAGATATCATTTTGAGAGGTAAACGCGCAGGTGATGTCGCAGCCTTCGAACAAATCAGCTCACCTGAGATGCGCATTGCGCTTGGTCGTATCGCTTGTGGGTATGATGGCGGTCAGATCATCAATGAATAGATGTAGCTCGCCATGTTAGCGAGCATACAAAACCAGTCACTGCCATTGGCATTAAACTGAACTTATTAAAGTGAAATCAAACCACAAAGGAGCCACACCATGATTCATGTTCTAGCCGTCATCACTGCCAAACCGGGGCTGCGCGATACCATTCTGACGCACTTTCGCGCGAATGTTCCGGCAGTGAAGGCCGAAAAGGGTTGCATCGAATACGGTGCGGCGATTGATGCCGAAAATGCACCTGCGATCCAAACTCCTTGGGGCCCGGATACTTTTGTTGTGATTGAGAAATGGGAAAGCATGGACGCACTGAAGGCTCACTCAGTTGCTCCGCACATGGCAGCGTATGGTGCTAAGACTAAAGAGTTTATTGCGAGTCGCGTGATTCATCTGTTGTCACCGACTTAAGTTGACCCATCAAAAAAAAGCCAAGATTCTATAAAACGAATCTTGGCTTTTTTAATGCGTAGACGCGAGTGCTTCCGCTTTTAAATCGTTGCTTTTTTGGTGCGTGTGAGCCAGGCCAGAGCGGCGCCGGTGACCAACACAGGGATTAACGACCCCGCATTCAAGAAGTACCAGCCATTGCTGGTTACTAAGGCACCCGAGCTAAAGGAAGTGATCATCATGGTGACGAATACAAAAAAGTTGATGGCCCCTTGCGCTTTGTCTTTTTCTTCTGGTCGGTAGGCCGTCAATGCAAGGTTGGTTGCTGCAGTAAACAGAAAGTTCCAGCCAACGCCCAGAACGAAAGACGCTATC
>Ga0114974_10002843_pt1 | contig 13241 bp, 13 predicted proteins | sample S_130206_EF_Meta_FD_87318 | JGI IMG/M metagenome (GOLD analysis project Ga0114974, IMG submission 87318) | Freshwater microbial communities from Lake Simoncouche, Canada to study carbon cycling - S_130206_EF_MetaG | ecosystem: Environmental > Aquatic > Freshwater > Lake | place: Lake...
GGCCGCAGCTGGGGCAACGCTCCGCCAGACCGCGCCGAAGACCAAGGGATAGGCTAGGCTTGGGGTCGTCTTTCATAGCTACTCTTATGGTACCGCAGTTTGCCGCATCCAAGGTGACCCGACGCCGCAGGCCGAGCCGGGGGGAGAGGCTAGGGCCTCTCCCCCCGCAGTTGGATCAGCCGGTGCGGCGCGTCGCCTGATTGCTGGTCCGCTTCAGGCGGGCCGCTTCCTTGATGGCGGCCTTGCGGGCCTTGCGCTCGGCACGGCGGGCTTCGTCGGAGTCTTCGGCGATTTTGACCTCGGCCTGCACGGCGGCGGCTTCGGTGGCCAGGCGAGCGGCTTCCTTGGCAGCCTTGGCTTCGGCGCGCGCTGTGCGGACTTGGGCCAGCTCGGCTTCGCGCACCAGACTACGATCCTTAATCACCGGTGCGGTGACCGTAGGCTTGGGCTTGAATTTGGCGAGGAGGGCTTGTTTAGCGGCGGCTGAGGCCGCGGCACGGTCTTGGAAGCTATTCTTCTTTAGGTCTTGCATGGGGCTTTCGGATGGGTGGATCGGATCAGGGCAATGAGGGCGGGGCGCGGCAAACTCAAGCGCCGCAGTGCATCACGATCCCATCGCCCCGCGCACATAGGCCTGTTCGCGTTCGAAAGCCACCGCCCCGCAGTGGCTGACACTAAATTTCTTGGAGGTGAGGCAATCGAGATGCGGCACCGTCGGCCTCTATTTCTTCATCCAGGGCTTGGATTTGCCGGCCTGGACGCCTGCAGATTGCTCGCGCTGGAACTTGCCGCCACGCGGCGGCTGGGGCTTGGCGTCGATCGCCGCCTGCTTAAGGCGCAGGGCGCGCTGCATCGGGGTTTGGGGCTTGGCGTCGTCGGTCATGGTCGCAAGCCTAGCATACCGTGCCTCAATCGTTGTCCATCTTCAGCGCGGCGATAAAGGCTTCCTGCGGGATTTCCACCTTGCCGAACTGGCGCATGCGCTTTTTGCCCTCTTTCTGCTTGTCGAGGAGCTTGCGCTTGCGGCTGGCGTCACCGCCATAGCATTTGGCGGTAACGTCCTTACGCAGGGCCCGAACCGTCTCGCGTGCAATGATCCGGCCACCGATCGCCGCCTGGATCGGAATTACAAACATATGCTGCGGGATCAGGTCCTTCATCTTCTCGCACATGCCGCGACCCCGGCTCTCGGCCCGGTCACGGTGCACCAGCATGGAGAGGGCATCCACGGGCTCGCTATTGACCAGAATGGACATCTTCACCAGGTCGCCCGCACGGTAGTTCTCCAGCTGATAGTCAAAGCTGGCGTAGCCGCGGCTGATGGATTTGAGGCGGTCGTAAAAGTCGAACACCACCTCGTTCAGCGGCAGGTCATAAATCACCATTGCCCGCCCGCCGACATAGCTCAACTCGCGCTGCACGCCTCGGCGGTCCTGGCAAAGCTTAAGCACCCCACCGAGGTATTCGTCCGGCGTGAAGATGGTGGCCTTGATCCAAGGCTCCATGATCGACTCGATCTGCATCGGATCGGGCAGGTCGGCTGGATTGTGCAGTTCCACCTGCTCGCCGTTGCGCAGGTTGATCTTGTAAACCACCGACGGCGCCGTCGCGATCAGGTCGAGATCGAACTCGCGGCTCAGCCGTTCCTGGATGATCTCAAGGTGCAGCAACCCCAGGAAGCCGCAGCGGAATCCAAAGCCCAGCGCCGCACTGCTCTCCATCTCATAGGTAAAGCTGCCGTCGTTAAGCCTAAGCCGGCCCACCGCGTTGCGCAGGTCGTCGAAATCGGCGGCGTCCACTGGGAACAGGCCGCAGAACACCACCGGTTGAACGTCCTTGAACCCGGCTAGGGGCTTGTCGGTCGGTCGGCGCTCGTCGGTGATGGTGTCGCCCACAGCGGCGTCGGCCACTTCCTTGATCTGGGCGGTGATGAAACCCACCTCGCCCGGGCCCAGGCTGTCGACGGGCGTGTTCTTCGGCTTGAACACCCCAACGCGGTCGATCAGGTGTGTCGAGCCGTGCTGCATCATCTGAATGCGCTGGCCGGCCTTCAGTGTGCCGTCAAACACCCGCACCAGCACTACCACCCCCAGGTAGGCGTCGTACCAGGCATCGACCAGCAGGGCCTTCAGCGGCGCGTTCACATCTCCCTTGGGCGGGGGCAGGCGGGTGACGATTGCCTCCAGCACATCGTGGATACCAAGGCCGCTCTTGGCGCTGGCCAGTACGGCGTCCGACGCGTCCAGGCCGATCAGGTCCTCGATCTGAGCCCGCACCCGCTCGGGCTCTGCGGCGGGCAGGTCGATCTTATTGAGCACCGGCACGATCTCATGGTCGGCCTCGATGGCGGAATAGACATTGGCCAGGGTCTGGGCTTCGACGCCCTGGCTGGCGTCCACCACCAGGATCGACCCCTCGCAGGCGGCCAGCGATCGGCTGACCTCATAGGCGAAGTCGACGTGCCCCGGCGTGTCCATCAGGTTCAGGATATAGGTCTCGCCGTCGTCTGCCTTGTATTCTAGGCGCACGGTTTGGGCCTTGATCGTAATGCCGCGCTCGCGCTCGATCTCCATATTGTCGAGCACCTGGGCGCTCATCTCCCGCGCGGTCAGCCCGCCGGTTTCCTGGATCAGGCGGTCGGACAGCGTCGACTTGCCGTGGTCGATGTGGGCCACGATCGAGAAGTTGCGGATATGGGAGAGCGGCGTGCCAGACATGGGTCGCGTCTAGCAGGTCTGGCTGCCACAGGGAAAGGGTGCCTGGCGCGGGCGTGTCTGTAGTTAATCAGTCGTTAATCGACGCAGTGGAAAGGTTGAGTCTGAAAAGCTCGGGGGAGCTTATTCGATCAGGAGACCGATCATGGATCGCCGCGCCCTCATCACTACCGGACTTGCGCTCAGCGCCACCACCGTCGCCGCGGGTCGCGCGGCTGCGCAGCCGACACCTGCCGCCGCGAAGGAGGCCAAGGTCGGCTCAGGAACCCCACCGGCATCGACCTATACGGCTGAGGAATTGGTCAAGCGCGTATCCGATGCGCTCGGTGTCACGGTCGAGGCAGCCGGTGGCGCACTCGAGCGGGCGCTCAAAGACAATGGCCGACCCACTGGCTACATCGCCGGTGAGGAAGCCTCGGGTGCCATGACGGTGGGCCTGCGTTACGGCCGCGGCCTGCTCTACATGAAGGATCGCCCTACCCAGGACGTGTTCTGGCAGGGCCCCAGCATCGGCTGGGACCTGGGCGGTAACGCCAGCCGGGTGTTTACCCTCTGCTACGATCTGCAATACCCCGACGCTATTTTCCGCCGCTTTCCCGGCGTTGATGGTAGCGCCTATCTGGTCGGAGGCCTGGGGGTGAATTATGCGCGTGCCGACGGCATCACCTTGGCCCCGATCCGTGCCGGTGTGGGCCTGCGTCTAGGGGCCAATGTTGGCTACCTGTCTTACAGCCGCAAACGCAACATCTGGCCGTTCTAGCCCAGCGGGCGTTTTACGAAACGAGCCCTCAACACAGACCCGGATTTCCACGCGTATTGGCTACTGTCCGCCGCCGCAGGGCGCGCCCCGGGCGGTGAACCTCACGGCCGAAGCCGACCCCAGACGGTGCCTATGCGACGAATCCCCATCCAGGCTCCAAGGGCGCAGACCGCCGTGACCCCGGCCAGGGCCAGCAGCATGATCGCGTCCCAGAACGGCCGCCGTCGCAGCCCGGCGGTGAAGTTCAGCCGGTGCAGGCCATCGTGCCACCAGCGGTACTTGCGCTCGTCGGCACCAATCTGGCCCATCAGGGTACCGGTCGTCGGGTCGATATAGAGGCGGGTCGCCTGCGTATCTCGCATCACCGCCCGCCAAACCGGCAAGGTTACGGGCGTATCCATGCCGAAATAGTAGGAATCCTCGCGGCGCAGCTCGACGAGCGAGGCCAGACCCGGCCCGGTCTTGGACGATAGCAATCGGCTCAGTTCCATTACCTCAGGATCGGAAGCACGGCCGTGGTCATCGAACCGCAGGGTCTGCCTTGGCGTGCGAGCGGCCAGATAGAGTTTGCCGTCGAATGGCGCACCTCGGATCTGTACCGTCCCGGGGGGCAGGTCGAGCGAGGGCGCAGCCGCGATCATCCGCTTGGCCTCGCGCCAGGGAATGTCTGCGCCGGTCAGCAGCGGCTGGGCTGAAACCCCTCCACCTTCCCACAGCCCCCAAGGGTTCATCGACACCAGGCCGCTAAAAACGAAGCTTAGGGTTAGCAGGCCAAACACTAGGCCGGTGAAGTGGTGCCAGTAGTTGATCCCGGCATAGGGCGACCAGCGCGTCTCTGGTTTGGAAACCTTGCGGGGACGGAACCGGGCGATGCCGATCCACAGCCCGGCCACGGTCAGGAAACAGCCGATCAACGACGAATAGACCACAAGGCGCGTCCAAAGCTGGGCGTTCTTGCGCAGGATGGTCGGATACAGCCAGTGTGGCACCGCGCCCACCCAGTTCCAGGCCCGCTGCGCCTGGTTGGTCATTTGCGCCACCTCGCCTGAGGATTGGCTGACATAGATCACTGTGCCGGCATCATTGCGGAACGGTACCTTCCACAGCGCTTGCCCGCCTAGGCCGACGGTCCATTGATCTGGCTCTGTCAGCAAGGTTGGCGGCTCGGCGCGCCCCTCGATCCCCAGGTTGTGAGCAAAGCGGCCGGCGACAACGGCGGCGCGGTTGGCACCAGCGGGTCCAATAGCGTGGCCGTCCGTCAGGCTGAGGGTGCGCGGCCGTCCGTCCTCGCCTGTCACGCTCAGCATCGGCCCCTCGGTATTCTGGATGATGCGGATCTGGCGCACCGCCTCGCCGTCCGCGATGTCGGCCGCGTCGAACCGGCAGCAATGGGCCAGGTCGATAGGCTGATAGCCCTGTAGTCGCTGCGCCGGGCTTATCTCAGGATAGGGCACATAGATCATCACGATGCCCGAGAGGCACCACACCGTCATCAACACACCGAGCAGCACGCCCAGATAGCGATGGATCAGGATGATCGCGCGTATCATCTGTTGAGCTCCACGACCGTTCACGGCCCCAGGGTGAGAGAGACGACCTAGCCGATACAGGTCAGAACCCCCAAAATCCCGAAGATCAGAGGGATGGCGATGCCGTAGGTCAAGCGGTCGCTTCGATCAGGTCCCAACGGTTGCCGCAGATATCCTCGAAAACGGCCACCGATCCGTAAGGTTCGCGACGCGGTTCCTCAAGGAAGTGCACGCCGGCGGCGGTCATGGCCGCATGATCCCGGTCGAAGTTCGTCGTTTGCAGAAACAGCCAGACTCGGCCGCCGCCCTGTTGGCCGATGGCGGCGATCTGTTGCGGCAGGAGCGCCTTGGCCAGGATTAGGCCGGTTCTGCCGCCGGGCGGGACGACCCGCACCCAGCGCTTGCCGCCGCCCAGGTCCGTATCCTCGGCCAGGATGAACCCCAGCGATGCGGTGAACCAGGCGATGGCGACGTCATAGTCGGCCACCAGCAGAGAAATGGCCCCGAGGCGCATGGCTAGGTCCGTAAGGCGCCGCCGGCCTTGCTCACGGCCGCGACCACGGCGGCGGTCAGGGCCTCAATCTCGGCGTCGGTCAGGGTATGGTCGCGCGGTTGGATCGAAACCTCCATCGCGACCGACTTCATGCCTTCCGGTACGCCCTTTCCGGCATAGACGTCGAACACGCGCACGCCGGAAATCAGTTGTTTATCGGCACCGGCTGCGGCGCGGGCCAGGTCGCCGGCGCTCTTGTTCTGGTCCGCCAGGAAGGCAAAATCGCGCGACAGCGGCATCAGTGATGAGCCATCGAAGGCCGGCTTGGTCTTTACAGCCCGGCGCTTTGGCGGTGGCACGTTGTCGAGCGTGATCTCAAAGCCATAGACGGGGCCGTCCACGTCCAGGGCCTTGAGCGCGGACGGATGCAGTTCCCCGAACGTTGCCACAACGGTCTTGGGCCCCAGCTGTAGGCTGGCGCTGCGGCCGGGGTGCCACCAGGCACCGGCCGAGCCCTGCACGGTTTGCAGGCTGCCAAGCGGTGCGCCGATCTCTTCCAACAGGTCCAGTAGGTCGCCCTTGAGGGCAAACAGCGGGTCTGCCGGCTTACCGCCCCAATCGCGGGCAGGATGGCTGCTGAGCACCGCGCCAATAGCGGTGCGTTGGTCGTTGGGTCCGTCGCCCAGATAGACCGGGCCGATCTCGTAAAGCGCCGCATCTGCGAAACCCCGGTTGGCGTTACGCCCCGCCGCTTCGATCAGGTTGGGCAGGATCGAGGGCCGCATACAGTCCAGTTCGGCGGCGATCGGATTGGCCAGCACAAGCTCAGCCTCACCGCCTCCAAACAGGGCTGCGGTGCTCTGTTTGGTGAAGGACCAGGTCAGGGCCTCGTGATAGCCGGCGGCGGCCAGGGCGCGGCGCGCGATGCGAACGCGGGCCTGGAGTGGGTTCAAAATACCGCCGGGTGGGCGCTCCACATCGGGCAATGGGGTAGAGGGCAGGGCGTCGAAGCCAGCGATGCGTGCCACTTCCTCGACCAGATCCGCCTTGCCGCCGACATCGCGCCTCCAGGTCGGCGGGGTAATTTTGTTGCCTTTGGAGTCGAAGCCAAGCGCGCTCAAGATTTCCAGGGCACGGCCGTAAGGCAGGTCCAGCCCTGCCAGCTGCTTCACATAGGCAGGATCAAACTCGAATCCCGCTGGCGGTGCCGGCGGTTGGCCCGCGATCACCACGTCCGACGGCTCGCCGCCACAGAAGTCCAGGATCAGCTTTGTAGCCAGCTCAAGCCCATCGAGGCAGGACTGCGGATCGACGCCACGGGCAAAGCGATATTGGGCGTCTGAACTGATGCCGGTGGTACGGCCGGTCTGGGCGGTGCGGATCGGATCGAACCATGCACTCTCCACAAAGACGGTTGTTGTGGTTTCGGAACAGCCGGTGCTGGCACCGCCCATCACCCCGCCCAGGCCAACCGGGCGCTCGCCCTCGGCATCGGCGATGACGCACATCTGCGCCCCGAGGTCATAGGTCTTGCCGTCGAGCGCAATCAGCTGTTCGTCACCGTGGTCGCTATGATGGCCCAGCCGCGCCTCGATGGTCGTGCCGACCAGTAGCGCCGCATCATAGACATGCAGCGGGCGGCAACGGTCCAGGCTGATCAGGTTGGTAGCATCGACCAGGGCGTTGATTGGGCGCAGCCCCACGGCCCGCAGTCGCGCCTGCAACCACTCGGGCGAGGGGCCGTTGCTGACGCCTCGGATCAGTCGTCCGGCAAACACCGGACAGGCATCGCCATCCACCTTGACCGTGATAGGGCAGGGGAACGTGCCAGCCACCGGCGCGATCGGCTTTTCGATGAAATTGCCAACCCCAGCAGCGGCAAGGTCGCGGGCGATACCGTGTACGCCCAGCCAGTCGGGCCGGTTGGGCGTAACCTCGAAATCGATCACGGCTTCCAAGCCCAGAGCCTGGGCGACGCTCGTACCGACTTTCAAGGTGTCAGGCAGGTCCATGATGCCGTCAGACTCGCTGGCGGTTTCCAGCTCCGAGGCCGAACACAGCATACCCATAGAGACCACACCACGGACCGGCTTCTCGACCAGGGTGACGCCCAGCCCCGGCACATAGGCCCCAATCGGAGCATAGATCGTGGTCAGGCCCGCCCGCGCATTGGGGGCACCGCAGACGATTTCCTTGCGGCCGTCGATGGTGTCGACCTGACAGACCCGCAGCCGGTCGGCATTCGGGTGCGGCACGGCTTCAATGATCTTGGCCACGCTGAAGGCCGCCAGCTTGGCCGCCGGGTCGGTGACATGCTCGACCTCAAGACCCGCCATGGTCATGGCGTTGACAACCTCACCGGCGCTGGCCGGGGTGTCGAGATGATCTTTGAGCCAGGAAAGGGTGAACTTCATCGCGGCGCTCCCTAGCTCAGTCCCGAGGCCGGGTTCGGCGCGGCGAAGGCCGAGAAGCCATAGTGCGCCAGCCAGCGGGTATCGCCCGCGAACATCTCGCGCAGGTCGCTCATGCCGTATTTGAGCATGGCCAGGCGGTCGACGCCCATACCAAAGGCGAAGCCCTGGTATTCATCCGGGTCGATGCCACAGGCGCGCAGCACATTGGGGTGCACCATGCCGCAGCCCAGGATTTCCAGCCAATCAGCGCCCTGGCCGATCTTCAGTTCACCGCCAGAACGGTCACAGCCGACATCCATCTCCGCGCTCGGCTCGGTGAAGGGGAAGTGGTGCGGGCGGAAGCGCGTGGTCACGGCGCTGGTCTCGAAATAGCGGCCGATTAAACTGTTCAGGGTCCATTTCAGGTGGCCCATATGGATGCCACGGTCGATTACCAGACCTTCGATCTGATGGAACATCGGCGTGTGCGTGGCGTCGCTGTCGCAGCGATAGGTCCGGCCAGGCGCGACGATACGGATGGGCGGTTTCTGGCTCAGCATGGTACGTACCTGCACGGGGCTGGTGTGGGTGCGCAGCAGCATCCGCTCTCCGTCTGTCTTCGGGTTGAAGCAGAAGGTGTCGTGCATCTCCCGCGCCGGGTGCTTGGGCGGGAAGTTCAGGGCGGTAAAGTTGTGGAAGTCGTCCTCGATGTCCGGGCCCTCGGCCACTGCGAAACCCATCTCGGCGAAGATTGAGATGATCTCGTCCATGGCCTGCATGGTCGGGTGTACCGATCCCTTTCGGCGCGGTGGCGCGGGCAGAGAGAGGTCCACCGCTTCGGCCGCGAGGCGGGCGTCGAGCTTGGCGGCTTCCAGGGCGGCCTTGGCGCTCGCAATCGTAGCGGCAACCCGATCGTGCAGGCCGTTGATCGCCGGCCCCTGAACCTGGCGGTCTTCCGTGTTCATCCCGCCCAGCGACTTGAGCAATGTGCTGACCGCGCCGGTCTTGCCCAGGGCGGCAACGCGCACCGCTTCAAGCGCGGCAGGATCAGCGGCAGCGGCGATCTGTGCGGTCAGGTCAGCTTCGAGGGCGATCAGGTCTGTCATGGCGAAAAGGCTCTAGGCGGTTTTAGCGCTGGTTGGAACTTGCCAGGTAGCAAAAAGCCCCCCGGCTCGTACCGAGGGGCTTGATGGTCTTCGGATCAAAGACCCAAAAGCTTAAGCCAGGGCGGCGCGGACTTTGTCGGCGACGGCCTTAAACGCGGCGGGATCGGCGCCGGCGATGTCGGCGAGAACCTTGCGGTCCATGATGATCCCGGCCTTGTCCAGGCCATGAATAAACTGGCTGTAGGTATAGCCTTCCAGACGGGCCGCGGCGTTGATGCGCTGGATCCACAGGGCGCGGAAGGCGCGCTTGCGGACCTTGCGGTCGCGGTAGGCGTACTGGCCGGCCTTGTCCACCGCGGCCTTGGCCGTACGGATGGTGTTCTTGCGGCGGCCGTAGAAGCCCTTGGCCTGCTCTAGAACTTTTTTGTGCTTGGCGTGGGCGGTGACGCCCCGTTTAACGCGTGCCATCTGTCATCCCCCTCTTACAAGCCGTACGGCAGGTAGGATTTGATCGTCTTCGAATCCGAAGCGCTCATCACCTTGGTGCCGCGGTTTTGGCGGATGTACTTGGCGTTATGGCTGATCAGGCGGTGGCGCTTGCCGGCGACGCCCGCCTTCAGCTTACCAGTCGCCGTTATCTTGAAGCGTTTTTTCGCTCCAGACTTGGTCTTCAACTTGGGCATTTTGCTGCGAGGCTTTGCAGCCCCGTCCTCTAGTGAGTGCATAAGAAACCGCCAAGGCATGCCTTTGGCCCGGCGGTTCGCGAAGGCGGCGTGTATAGGGGAAAGGCCTGCGAAATGCAAGGACGGCGAATTCTAAGACGCCGCGCACCCGGTCCACGTCCGGTGTCCCGCCTGACGGGGGCACCGGTCGAGGCGCATATTACTTGGGGGCCAGCACCATAACCATCTGGCGGCCTTCCATCTTCGGCTCGTGCTCGACCTTGGCTACACTGTCGAAGTCGGCCTTGACCTGCTGTAGCAGGCGCATGCCCAGTTCGGGGTGAGCCATCTCGCGGCCGCGGAAGCGCATGGTGACTTTCACCTTGTCACCTTCCTCGAAGAAGCGGTGCATGGCCTTGGCCTTGACCTCATAGTCGTGGACATCGATCTGCGGACGCAGCTTGATCTCCTTGATTTCCACGACCTTCTGGCGCTTGCGCGCCTCGTTCTTCTTCTTCTGTTCCTGGAACTTGTACTTGCCGTAGTCGAGAATCTTGACCACCGGCGGATCGGCATTGGGCACGATCTCAACCAGATCGAGGCCGGCTTCTTCAGCCGCTTCCAGAGCCGACGAGACGGGCATCACGCCTTGCTTTTCGCCGTTCTGGTCGATCAGCAGGACCTTGGGGACTCGGATCTCGTCGTTAATGCGCGGACCGTCCTTGACGGGGGGCGCTTGCATGGGGCGGCGAATGGGCAGGGCTCCGTGGTGGTTGCGTAGGGTTGCGATATATGACCGCGCCGCCGCCGACTATCAAGCGCCGCCGCAGGGCTTAGCGGGCAATATGGGCTTTATTTGCCTCCCCCTGTGGCGCCGCAGCCGAAAGTGGACCTCAGTTTGTGGGCGCAGGGCACCGCAAACACCCGCCTAAAGGCCCCAGGCCCGCCGGATTTAGCGTCCCTGAAGCAGCGATTGCGCCGCGCGTAGCACCATATCGACGGGCAAATCGGCCAGATCGGGGGATTGCAGCACCGTTGCATGGCCGCGCGGCCCGCAAAGGGCGGGGTCGGAGGCGTTTGAAAACAGCGCCAGGGTTGGGGCACCGGCAGCAGCAATCAGATGCAACGGACCGGTGTCATTGCCCACGGCGATGGCGGCGCGCGCGCCCAGCACAGCGATCTGAGCGAAGTCGGTGCGGCCCGTCAGGTCACGGACCGATGGATTGAACTTCTGCATAGCGCGGGCCAGGGCACTTTCTTGCGGCCCTCCGACGACGACGACATCCAGGCCCATCGCGCGGAACGACGCCGCTAACTGGCCGAACATTTCTGCCGGCCAGCGTTTTTCTGGCCGCTTGGCCGAGGCTCCAGGGACGAACAGCGCATAGGGCCGGGGTGCCGGGGCACCGGCCATCGGGCGCGGTTCTTTGAATTGGCACAGGATCCAGGAAAGGTCTGGTGGCGGTGCCGATCCCGGCTCAGTCGGGGCGTCTGTCCAAATTCCCGCGACTTGCAACTGATCCGCCTGGCGCTCCAGGGTGTGCATGCTGTTCCGGTCCTTGTTCAGGTGCCGGTGGCTGGCGCCCACTGCTATGCCCGACCACTGTGGCGGGAAGGGACCCAGCGCCGCGCGCAGGCTACTGGACCGGCTTGAGGTCTGCAGATCGTACACCCGGTCGTAATGGGCCTGGCGCAGCCGCCGCACCAGGGTGAGCCAATCGCCGAAGGTCTCGGGCCGTCCATCGACCTCCACCGCGTTGAAATAGGGCGACAGCTTCGCCAGGGCCTCATAGGCGGGTGCGGTCAGTAGGGTGATTTGCGCGCCGGGATGGGCTTGGCGAATCTGTTTCATTGCCGCCAGCGCCAGGACAAAATCGCCCAGGGCTCCAAGCTTGATAACAAGAATCTTGCGGATCGGCCGGCTCATGCCACCGCACCCCGGCGCGCCTGGCGTTTAGCGAGCACCGCCGCATAAACCGCCAGGGTGGCCTCACACATGCTCTCAACCGAATAGAGCTGCTGCGCGCGCATCCGGCCGGCCTCGCCCATGGTTCCACGGCGTTCGGTACTCGCCTCTATCGCGATCTGCAGGGCGTCGGCCCAGGCGATGGCGTCGCCCGGCTTGACCAGCCAGCCGGTCTCGCCCTGAACCACCGTTTCCCGTGCCGCGCCATGGTCGGAGGCCAACACCGCTCGGCCCATAACCTGTGGCTCCACCGCCGTGCGGCCGAAAGCTTCCGGCTCCAGCGACGGCGCCACCGCGAGATCACACAGGGCATAGGCCGCTGGCATGTCGTCACAGTGGCCGACGATCCGCACCTGGCTGCCCACGCCACGTTTGGCGATCTCATGGTCCAACTCAGCGCGATAGCCGGAGCGGCCTTGGTCATCCCCCGCCAGAATGATCACAAATTGGTCGAGGCCGCGGGCGCGCAGAATTTCCGCTACCTCGAGCATAAGGCTCTGGCCCTTCCAGCGGGTCAGGCGTCCAGCCAACAGGATTACCGCACTGCGATGGTCGGCGGGCAACTGCCAGGCGGAACGCAGGGCCTCCAGTCTTGCCGCAGTGATCAGGCTGGGGGCGAAACGTTTGAGGTCGATACCGCGCGGGATGGCCACGACTTTTTCGGGATCGATGCCGTGCTCGCGGATCACATGGTTGCGGGTGAATTCGCTGTTGGCGATGACCATGTCTCCGCGAGTCATCACCGCATTATACCAGCGCTTCAGCGCCGATTTGGCGTTGTAGACCCCGTGATAGGTCGCCACGAAAGGGATTTTCTGGATGCGTGCGGCCCATAGGGCGCTGAACGCTGGCGCGCGCGAACGGGCGTGAACGATGCTGACGCGTTCGCGCTTAATCAGGTCCGACAACCGGGCGGCGTTACCCAGCATCACCAGCGGATTCTTCGACTGTGTCGGCATCTGTGCCAGGTGCCCGCCCTCGGCCTCCAGTCGGGCCGCCATACGGCCACCGCGCGAGGCGACGACGCACTTGCCCCCGGCATCGACCACCGCGTGCGCGACATCAACCGTCGTCTGCTCGGCCCCGCCCGTTTCGAGTTCGGGCGTTACCTGCAAAAGGGTAAATTCTGGCGGAAGTCGGCTCACGGTTCTCCCATAGCGTTGATGCGAGACGGTAAACAGCGGTTTGGCGGACGAAATGACGACAGTCCATAACGGTTGAAGTTCCAGGCCCGCAGCTTAGCCTCAGGTGCATGACGCATGACTTGCAATTCCTCGATCTTCCCGGCGGCAAGATCGCCTATCGTGCCGTAACCGGCTGCGGGCCGACGGTGCTTTGGCTTGGCGGATTTGGTTCCGACCTAGAGGGGACGAAGGCGCAGGTCCTGAGCGATTGGGCCCAGGCGCAGGGGCGGGCCTTCATTCGCTTCGACTATTTTGGTCATGGGCGCAGCGAGGGCCGTTTCGTTGACGGGACGATCAGCCGTTGGCGCGAAGACGCCCTGCACGTGATCGATACTCTGACCGACGGCCCTCTGATCCTGGTCGGGTCCTCCATGGGTGCCTGGATTGCCTGCCTTGCAGCGGTCGTGCGCAGCGCGCGTGTTGCCGGCATGGTA
>Ga0114974_10002844_pt1 | contig 13232 bp, 14 predicted proteins | sample S_130206_EF_Meta_FD_87318 | JGI IMG/M metagenome (GOLD analysis project Ga0114974, IMG submission 87318) | Freshwater microbial communities from Lake Simoncouche, Canada to study carbon cycling - S_130206_EF_MetaG | ecosystem: Environmental > Aquatic > Freshwater > Lake | place: Lake...
AAAAAAAAAAAAAAAAAAAAAAAAAAAAAAAAAAAAAAAAAATAAAAAAAAAAAAAAAAAAAAAATAAAATATAAAAATAAAAAAAAACAATTAAAAATAATATATAAAAATAATAAAAAACAATTAAAAATAATATATAAAAATAATAAAAAACAATTAAAAATAAAAAATATAACAAGTAGATATGTTATATTTTTTCTCACTTATTAACGCTACGTTGGGGTTGGGTTTTGGTTCAGTCTACTTCGTTTGAACCTTTTTCAAAAGGTTGGTTTTTGGTTCAACCTTTTTCAAAAGGTTGGGTTTAGAAATCCCCATACCCAATCGTACGATTACCACCACGTTCATTTAAATAATTCATTTGTTCAGGCGAGGAGCAAATACAACCTGTCGAGGTGGAATACGCCGCCGGGCAACAATTAGGATCACTCTTATTTTCTCTCCAAATAAATAATTCACCTTCGGGTAAAGGGACTGGTCCCCCAACGTTACCTTCTAATTGCTGATTTTTATTGGGTTCAATATCTTGTCGTGGCTTATCCCAACTACCTTTTATACCAGTTCCCATAGTGTAATCTAAAGCTGCTCCAGTAAGATCCAATGCAGAATTAAAGCCTTCTTTCACACCGCCGGCACAGGAACAAAATACATTGGCACTTATAAACCAAATGACTAAAATACAAAGTATAACAATCTCTAAGCGAAATTTTTGTCCTAAAATAGTAAATTCCATTTTTCTATAATACTATTGTAGATAAAAATAATAATATACGATTTTTTATTATTAAACATAAAAATTTATCGCATGATTTTTATAATAAAAATTTATCGCATGATTTTTATAATAAAAATTTATCGCATGATTTTTATTATAAAAATTTATCGATACCATAATTATAATCTTTTATCATTATTCCATTCACTTTAAAAGAACCCGTGTCTGTTAATAATTGGTATAAATATTTCTCTCTAATCATTTCATTTGCACCCATTTCATTTGCCTTAAAATCATTTGCCTTAAAATCATTTGCCTTAAAATCATTTGCACCTAAACAAACATTAACATTACATCCGCATATAGTATTATCTTTATATGTATATTCACGCATATCTTCTAATTCAATCCCATCTATTTTAATTATACCCAACACTTTCTCTCCGTTAGCTAATATATCATTTACTTTTATATGACTTATTTTAATATTTTTCTTATTCTGCACTTCTACTAATGACGAGCCAATAATACCATTATCCAAATAAGAATGAATATCCTTATTACTAAAGTTATTTGGCAATTTAAAATATAAAGACTTAAGAACTTCTTCATCAATATCATCCCAATCGGAATATACTTGTTTATCACCGACATTATTTTCTACAATAAAAGTTTTTGTATCTGTGCCTAGACAATAGACATATGGATCCTTAAAATTATTTACACATATACGATTAGGATGTTCCTTCACTTTAATCCAGCCTAATTGTTTATGGAAAATTCGATGTTCTCCTGTAACATGAATTCCATCTATATTATATAGTACCTGGTTTTGCGAGGAGAATTTCATAATTGCTGTTATTTTCTCTCCATATTTTAATACATCACCGACTTCAATATCAGCAATACTTTTCTTAATACATATATCATCTACACATACATCAATCATTGTTTTATTTGAAAAACATCGGGGTGCACCCGGTACAGAAGGTAAGCTTTCCGAGGATAAAGCTAAAACATTTGACATGAATATTTGCACTAAAACCATCGGAATGAGTATGGCAATCATAATAGCAATATTTATTGCAATAATAGGCGTAAGGGCACCGAATGCAAAAAAGTTAGCTATAAATAATCCGGCAATGGTTATACCTAGAGCAATTAATATAGTGATAATAAGTTTCATAATTAATAAGAAAAAAGATTGTAGGGTTAAATAGCTTGCAAAGAGTGTGTAGAGGGAGGCTGTCATGGTCCCGATCATTTTCGCACCCATGCTTTTGATAGCGATAATCATTTGCACAATAGGCATGGTAATATTCATCGTGCGCCCCATTGTTTCTTTTGAAAAATCTTTAATAGTGATGCGTATTTTATCAAACATGGCTCGTATAGAGGTGAGGGCGGTTATCAATTCAGAAAAAGTATTTGTTAAATTTTTCATAATGTAATAAATTGGCTGGAATGCGTAGGCAATCATGTTTGTTAACATGTTCTGGATGCAGCCGGTGAAATTTTTCCCGGTAAAATCAAAAACGGAGTCGTTGGGACCTTTATTAATTAAGCCGGCAAAGGGCATGACTGCTGGACTACATTTTTGATTTTCCCAATCGGCAACAATTGGCTTAATATTGTTTAAAACATAGAAATAAGATGTAATTACAAAAAAAACTAAACAAATAATAACTGCTGTCCATATATCTAAACCGTACTTGTCGAGGAAACCTTTTTTATTGTATAAAGTATTTATTTTTGAAAAAATGGTATTTGTATCCATATATTTAGTGCCCATATATATGTATATACTTTTTATAAAAAAGTATATAAACACCCAACCTTTTGCAAAAGGTTGAACCAAAAGGTTGCTTTTGGTTCAACCTTTTTTAAAGGTTGGCTTTTGGTTCAACCTTTTTTAAAGGTTGGCTTGGAAACCGATCCATTATTATCTTCCCAATCATGGAATATCCATTCACCAATCGGTATAATATTATTCGACGTAATTAAACAAGTAAAGGTCTCGCACATTATATCTGTTCTCTCCACATTTAACAAATTCTCCACGTGTGTAAAACGTTTAATCGTCTCATCATATACCAGATGACTACCCGAGACTAAAATATCTTTGTTTTCCTCTTCTCCACCTTTCACCTTATATAAAGCCTCAATACATTTACCATTTTCATCTAAATTGCTGATATGCATAACCGCTGTAACAATTGTACCATTCTTCAGAATTGAATTTAAAGGTATATCCTTCATATTGACCAGTGAATTATCTTTCAGTCGCAGTTTCGTCTCCGGGTGAAAACATAAGGCACGCGTTACCTGTCCTGGAGGACCTGCCCAAGCACTATTCATGGTCATCATCGATCCATCTAAAGTATACATTAATGATACCATAATCCCAATTAACTTATTGAATAAATCTTTTATATTCATTGTTAAACGTTGAAACTCGATGAGTATATTCAAGAAGACAGAAAAAATACTTTTCACAATATCAGTTATAAAATTCCGAATATTATTAAAGAAGGCACGGACGTCATTCAGGGAGTTTGTCAGATTAGCGCCAATATTTCCAATAACACTTAAATTATAATGTAGTGGTTGCATTAAATAACTCATATAATTTGCCTGCATATTTTGAATACAATAGGTAAAGTTGGAAGTGGTATCTTGTCCAAATACGGAGGCAAATGGCATTACTGCTGGGTTACATCGATACAATGCCCAATCTTCTTTAATTTTGTTGATACCGACGGTCAGTATGTTAAATACATAAAGTATTACAAAAACGATTAGAATAAATATTGTTATAGTTAAATCAGAAGTTTTCATACTAAATTATAATAGGATTATAAATATACAGAATGTAAACATATACAGAATGTAATTGTAATTATAATTATAAAAAAAGTATATTCATACAAAATAATAAAATTGTTACTATAATTAAGATAATGAGATATCCTCGTAAAGTTTTTTTATATGTTTGAGTTTCATCATATTGCATGGATGGCATATCTATGACCGTTGATTTTTTTTCAGGAAATGAAATAGGTTTTCTACATATAGGACATACAGAATTTGTTTTAATCCAGGTTTCTATACATTTATGATGGGAATAGCATACACAATCACAGTTCTTTATTAGAAAATGCATATCATTCATTAATGTCACTTCATCTTTACAGAGAGAAACGTTTTGGAGACAAATTATACAAAGGTTATTTGTACTTATTATAGCATCATTAGTTATAGCATCATTAGTTATAATATCATTTGTTATAATATCATTGCTAAATGTATTATAAGCCATTTACTATACATATAAGAGATAATTTTTATATATATTTTATTAATCATTTGCGCTTATGCATGGTACGCTTATGCATGGTGCGCTTATGCATGGTGCGCTTATGCATGGTACGCTTATGCATGGTACGCTTATTCATGGTACGCTTATTCATGGTACGCTTATGCATGGTACGCTTATTCTTTCTCGAGCCACCTTTTACCGCACATGAATTCGTAGCAAAACAATCACCTTTAGCAGCATTATCCCCCTCAACGCCAATAGTATTTGTTAATACACTTAAAGAAGAAGAATTATTTACTGTATTTATTCCACCAATATTAGGAAATTGAGGCACTTCTAAGACTTGTTCTGCTACGCCTCCACTCTGTTTATTCAAAAGATGCTGTTGCTCACTATTAAGTTTTCCGGTTAAATAGGCAGCTTGACTTGCCGAACCAGCACCATTTGGGAATCCATAAGTTTCGAATGGCTTAACGCTTAATACAGTATTGTTATTGCCGCCTCTATATTTCTTAGTATATTTCTTAGTATATTTTTTACTATATTTCTTCATTATATATATATAAAGATAATTATATTTGTTATATATAATCATGAATAATAGTGAACGTATTCATTTGCAAAAAATGATTAATGCCAATAATGTAAGTGATTGTACAAATGAAATAAGAGAGAAAAAACATAGCGGCAAAATTTACGCGGATGTGTCGCGCTTATTGGATTTAAAAACAAAGTATGAGAAAACATTAGGAGAATCAAATGCAACAAAGTTTGATGACATGTGTGTTGCTCAATGTAGTTTTTTATTTAATAATTATACGGATATTTTTAATAAGGTTAAGAAAAATGAGATGAATCTAAATATTCTATTAAAGTTAATTGAAGTATTAAAGAATATAGAAGAGGGTCTGATTGATCAACATACGGGGGCGTTTGAAGTTGGTAAGATCCTAAAGGCAATGTATATTGATAGTGCTTTGCTTAAGGCAGAAAAGATTGATAAGAAAACTGGAGAGAAAATGGTGAATGTGGATGTAGCAGAGGCAAAAAATATTTCATGGAAGGAATTTAAGCAAATGCAATAATATATAAATGCAATAATATATAATTGAAATAAGGATTTAATGATATTATATATTATATAAATAAACATGTCATTCAATCTATTTATTGTCGAATCGCCTGCGAAATGTGGTAAAATTGAACAATATTTGGGTCCAGGAAATAAATGCATCGCAAGTTACGGGCATTTCCGTGAATTAAATGGATTGCAATCTATAAACATTCATAATAACTTCGAACCGAAATTTATTATTAGTGAAGCGAAACAAAGTCAAGTAAATAAAATTAAAAAAGCCATTAAGGAGGCAAAGGAAGTATTTCTGGCGACCGATGATGATCGAGAGGGAGAAGCGATTTCTTGGCATTTATGTGATTATTTTGATTTACCTATCGCGACAACGAAACGGATTGTATTTCATGAAGTGACAGCGCCAGCCTTAAAAAAAGCCTTAATAGATTATCGATTTTTAAATATGGAAATAGTTCACGCTCAACTTGCTAGACAGGTGTTAGATGTCCTGGTGGGCTATAAATTATCGCCGATTTTGTGGAAAAATGTGAAAGATGGGACATCGGCAGGACGTTGTCAAACGCCCGCCCTACGGCTGGTTTATGACAATTATAAAGCTATAAAAGCTGCACCTGGAAAAAAGGAATATAATACTACGGGTTATTTTACTGGGAAGAATATTCCTTTTGTATTAAACCATACTATAAGTGCAAACGATACTATAAGTGCAAACGATACAATAAGTGCTTTTCTAAAAGAAAGTATGAATTTTGATCATATTTATAACTGTGGTGAATTGCGTGATATTATAAAAACGCCACCCAATCCTTTTACCACAAGTAAATTACAACAAAGTGCTAGTACAAATTTACATACATCACCAAAAGATACTATGAAAATTTGCCAAAAGTTATATGAAGAAGGTTATATTACGTATATGCGGACTGATAGCGTACATTATGCCGAGGAATTTGTTTCTGCAGCGCTGGTATATATAGAGAAGGAATATGGATTAGAATATATAAAGGATAGTGGCACAGGCAAGCCTGAGGATAAAGGCAAGCCTGAGGATAAAGGCAAGCCTCAGGATAAAGGCAAGCCTGAGAATAAAGGCATACAAGAAGCCCATGAAGCAATTCGTCCCACAAATATTAATATTAAAATTTTACCAGAGAATACATTTACAGGAAAAGAAGTTAAAATGTATCAACTCATATGGAGTAATACAGTAGAAAGTTTGATGAACAATGCCCTTTATAAAGGCTTAACTGCGACTATTACTGCACCCCAAAATAATATATATAAGTTTATAACAGAACAGGTAATATTTCCTGGGTGGAAAATTGTGAATGGTTGCGAAGAAACAAGCAAAGAATTTGTCTATCTACAGTCACTAAAACAAAATAGTATAATGAAGTATAAAAAAATTACAGCAAAAGTGAGTATGAAAGAACTGAAAACGCATTATACTGAAGCCAAATTAGTGCAACTATTAGAAGATCAAGGTATCGGGCGTCCATCGACATTCTCTTCACTCATTGATAAAATCCAAGAGCGCGGTTACGTTAAAAAGGAAAATGTGAATGGTGTCTTAATAAAATGTCAAGACTATGAACTCACGGGGAATAAGATAGATATTATAGAAAATGAACGGGAATTTGGCAATGAGAAAAATAAATTGGTCATTAAACCACTAGGAATTCTGGTGTTGGATTATTTACTTTTACATTTTAAGGATTTGTTTGAATATGATTATACAAAACAAATGGAAGAACACTTAGATGACATTGCGAATGGAGAGAAAGTATGGCATGAACTCTGTAAGGAGTGCTTAACGGATTTAGATAATGCCATCAAAGGTATAGGTGAGAAAAATAAGGGAAAAGAAACGTTTCGGATTGATAATGAACATACTTATATGATGGGTAAGTATGGTCCGGTATTAAAATGTACTATACGAAGTGATGCTATACGAAGTGATGCTATACGAAGTGATGCTATACGGGGTGGTGATGCTATACGGGGTGGTGATGCTATACGGAGTGATGCTATACGAAGTGATGATATTAATAATGACAGTAAAAGAGAGAGTAAAAAAAATAGTAAAAAAGAAGAGGTTACTTTTAAACCAGTGAATCCCGATATCGATATAGAAAAGTTGCGAAATGGAGAATATACCTTGGAAGACATTTTGGCAGAGCCCTCCGCAGATAAAAACGGTCGCTCACTGGGTTTCTATAAAGATAAAGAGGTCTTTCTAAAATCGGGTAAATTTGGTTGGTATATTGAATGGGGAACTGAAAAAAAAGCTCTAAAGTTAAATTTAGATAAAGCTGGTGAATTGGAACTTGATGATGTAGCAGATTTACTGTTTGATATGGAAAGTGGAAATAGTACTATTATACGAGTTATTAGTAAAGAAACTTCTATTCGTAAGGGAAAAGGTAATTTTGAAGATTATATTTTTCATAAAAATGCAAAAATGAAGAAGCCTAAATTCTTAAAACTCGGCGATTTTAAAGGAGACTATAAGAATTGTGATATTGAACTATTGCATTCGTGGTTAAAAAAAACATATGATATCAATAAATGTTTATAATATAAATAATATTACATCGTCTTTATTTTTTTAATCAACCAGGAACTCGATTGTATTTTCTCTCCAAAACCATCAAGTAAAGTGATTCCTAGTTTATTGCAAATCTCCGCTTCAGGAATGCTGTTGTTATTTTGATCACCTCCATTACAAAAGTATGTGGGTTTTGGTTCTACGGTGGCTAAAGTTTTACAAACGGTTCGGTCGAAGTCAATTGATTTAATGACATAATCTACACATTTTAATTCTTGAATTATCTTAATTCTCTCATCAACTGGCATGAAGTGTGTGCCTTTTTTAAGTTGAGCCTGCTGATCATTGTTCACGATAACCATTAATTTATCAGCTGCTTTCTTAGATAGCTTAAAGTATTCAATGTGTCCGATATGAATAGGATCAAAGTATCCGCTTACACATGCAATAGTATCAGGCTCAATAGTATCAGGCTCAATAGAATAGGGCTCAATAGAATAGGGCTCAATAGACATAATATATTATAATTTATATAATATATTTATAGTTTTATTGTAAAATATAGAAGTTTTTACTTATTGCATTTTTGGCTGCATTTTTGCTGCACTTTTTTTAAAAGTGCTATAAAGAAATCATCGCAGGTATACGTATATTTCTGCTCAATGCAATTTCATTTCTTAAAGAGTTAAATTCAATAGTGAAATTAAATTCTAACCCTCGAAAATCTACTAAAAGTCCGTCATGAAAACGAAATGTGAAATGTAGTTTATTTATTCTCTCAATAGGTGGTTCATACTGAACAAAGTTAATTAGTAACAAGTTACGGGAATCTTGGTTAAACCCGAAGTCTATAGGTATCTTTGCGAATGCGGAATTAACCTTTCCATTATAAGCATTATTATCATATGCATTTTTGTTGCTTTCAGTGTAGGGATAAATTTCATCATAGGAGTTATACTTATCTACTTCCATATAAATATCTTTCTCTCCTCCAATATTTATAACTTTATGAGGAATAGGGGCAATAACTGTAATCGGATCTCCTCCAGTGGTTATTGGTAGGTAATTAATAGGTGGTATAACTACAGATCCATCTGCTACATATTGTATTTTTTCATATCCTAAATAATAAGGTAAACCCCATCGTGCATAATTGTGAAATACAACCGGTTGATTGCAATTTATGCCTGGATAATCCATTTTATAGTTGAAATCAAGGGTAAATTTAACACCAGTACTGCCGAACCAGAATTTACTGCCTACTATATCATAAAATACATTAAATACTTCTAAATTTCCTGTTTCATAAGCATTGTTCATAACATTTGTTAACTCGAGGGCAAGTTGGCAGGCTGTATAAGTCCCGGCTTGTATTTGCACACATCTATGAAGATAAATCTCAGGAGGGGTAGTACTTGTTTGATATGAAAAACGGAACTTTGTATTCTGATATTCATCGCTAAATGTATAATATGCAGGAACTATAGGAAAGGTTGTCTGAACTAAGCGGAGTGATTGAACATTAAGTATCGGTTGAGGAAGGGTAATCGAAAATGAATTGGGATTAGGATATTTTGTGATATCTCTGTCTTCTGAATGTATAGATACTAGCTTGCGATCAATGACATAATTTTGTTCACGAGGGATCAAAGGTTTTGAATTGTGTACATTAAAAGAACTGTTGTTGTACATTATATATACAACCTTTAAAAAAGGTTGAGCCAAAAACGCACACAACCTTTAAACAACCTTTAAAAAAGGTTGAGCCAAAAACGCACTTTTTAAAAAAGTGCAGCAAAATTATACTTTTATTAGCGAAGAAAGTATAATTTTGGCTCAACCTTTTTTAAAGGTTGTTTAAAGGTTGTATTTTGGCTCAACCTTTTTTAAAGGTTGTTTAAAGGTTGTATTTTGGCTCAACCTTTTTCAAAAAGGTTGTGTTTTGCCATACTTTTTTAAAAGTATATAGTAATGGCAAGTACTAAAGAATATGTAATAAACAATTTAATGGCGTTTTCCATTGTTGGAATTATTATAAAACTCTTCTTCAAAAGTGATATCACTCAGGATGGTTCTAGCGGTCCAGCGCAAGCCTCTATTTGGGGATATGGCGTCGTATCTCTATCAGTATTTTCTGTTATGTTTCTCTCCTTTGCTTTAGCATCAAATATGAAAAACTTGAACACTGATATCTTTGGTTTTATTAAAGAGCTCCTAAGTGATTCATTGCCATCCTTATTAACTCTCCTTATCCTGGTCTGGTTAATAACATTAAATGTTACATATTTTAAACGTATAAATCAGGGAAAAATATCTGGCGAATATAATCAATTCTCTCAAATAAATACAATATTTTTAGTCATACAAATAATCGTACTATTTATGTTCTTGCGTGATCAAATGTCTTCCACGCCAAATAATAAAATGTCATATGTTGTCTATGCCATGACATTTATCAATGTTATATTAATTAGTATGATGAATATTATTTTGCGATTTTTTTCAACGGATGGTTAGATGTGAAAAAATTTTATATATGCGAAAATTTATATATGCGAAAATTTATACGTTAATCCATATTCCAATTCAGTACACCATATACCAGATATCTTTATAAGAAATGTATTTATATTTGGATTATTTATATTTGTCACTTTAATCATATTGTTTTTAAGCTGTTCATTTATGCGACATACTGCTTGTTTATCTTTAAATTCATATTTAGAGAGAATATCATATTCTAGTTTATTAATATTTTGTATTGTTGTATTAGCTAATTTATTATCAAATGTACACTTATACTTATTAAATGATTTGTCTACATGTAATATTGGTAAATTAAATTCTAAACATAGACCATTTATCATTAATAATTCATTTGAATATATAACTCTTATAAAATTACTATCATTCATAATAGTATTTTTAATTGCATCTTGAAAAAATACATTATTTATATTGAATTGTTCTAGTGGAATTGCGATATTCATATTAGCTATAAATAATTATACAATTATATTTAAGTATTTATGCTTTAGTGAATATATGCTTTAGTGAATATATGCTTTAGTGAATATATACTTCAGTGAATTTATGCTTCAGTGAATATATACTTTAGTGAATATATGCTTTAGTTATGAATTTATAAAATTGATATAAATTTATATATTTATCACTACACTAATACAATCGACGCTAATACAATCAACAGCAATATAAAAATGAATCACCCCAGTATCGTAAACGCATTCAAAAATGCACTTGAACGAGAATCAACTAAAATTTACATGAGTTTTAAGAGAGAAAATTTGTTTTACAAAGATTCCTATTATATTCTTATTGGAAATCGGACCGAAGTCGAAGAAGCTATAACGAAATTATATAAAGAAGTCGAGGAAGAAAAACGTGAATTTTGGCGAGCGGATCACATTGATGGATTAGATACGCCATTCGACACGTGGTGTAGCGGGGCGTGTATATGCTACAATATACAATGCGGCGCGGATATTAAGTGCGGATCGCATTGGACGCATGATGAGCATAACAGTTTGGAAGAATTGAATGCATATATAAGTAATATACATGCGGGATATTACCCGACTTATACGGTGGAGTATATGTAAGGCACTTTTTACAAAAGCACTTTTCAAAAAAGTGCAGCAAAACACACTTTTAGAAAAAGTGCAAACGTAGTAGATATGAAATAGATATAGAAACTTTTTGATATAGAAACGTTTTGATATAGAAACGTTTTGATATAATATTAATATACCCTTAATAAATGAAGTTTCATGAAACTAGTTTCGAAGATTATTTAATACCCTATAATAAAATAACCCTTCATCCAATATTAGAAAAATTATATAAATCTCTCCCGAAAAACATAAAGAATTTTAAAAATATCATTTTTTATGGACCGAGTGGAGTTGGCAAATATACTCAGATGTTAGCTCTCATAAATAGATACAGTCCAAGCCAACTTAAATATGAAAAAAAACTCAGTGTCACTCATAACAAGAATACTTATTTTTTTAAGATTAGTGATATACATTATGAAATTGATCTCTCTATACTCGGCTGTCATTCAAAACTATTATGGAATGACGTCTATAATCAAATCATTGATATAATATTAGTTAAAAGTGATAAAATAGGAATTATTGTTTGCAAGAATTTTCATGAAATTCATATTGAATTATTGGAAACCTTTTATAGTTATATGCAAACTATGCCAAATGATACAATTCGTTTAAAATTCATTTTGATAAGTGAAGCAATAAGTTTTATACCAGATAATATAATAAATTGTTGTAAAGTAATTCATGTTCCAAGACCATCACGTATACAATATAATAAATGTTTTAATAACCTGGTCACTTCTAAAGTTGTATTAAATGAATTAACGAATATGAAACACTTACACTCCTCTATTATAAAATCTATACAACCATATGAGGTAATATGCAGTTCTATTTACGCATCTATAATAAAAATAGAATCATTTAATTTTAATACAATGAGAGAACAATTGTACGATATTCTTATTTATAATTTAAATGTCGATGCTTGTGTCTGGTATATAATAGAAAAATTAATACATGAACATAAAATTAAGACACATGAATTACCCAAAGTCTTAATGAATATGTATGATTTTTTTAAATATTATAATAATAATTATCGTCCAATTTATCATTTAGAGAGAATGACTATTAATTTGATGGAAATTATTCATGTTTAATTATTTATCTCCATATATTCCGCAGTTGTTTTAACCCAATCTGAATCTTTTTTATAGATAAGAGCATTTACTTTATCTTTGTTTTTATTTAATACATACAGAGCATTAAGTTTTCTAAAGACAGATAATGGTTTAAGTCCGCTATGCATAGCTTTTTTCAATGATTGATGTCTCATGTCTTCATTAAGATTAACATGATAACCATATTTCGTGAGTGTGCCCTTTTCTAAAACAAATAATTGTTTTCCTTTTTTACCGCGTCTTTTACTTAAGCCCGTGGCTTTAATGCATCCGGGAGCGACTTTTATACGGGTGTCAGATTTTTTAACAAATGCCTTTCGTGTATACCCTTCGCGAATAACTTGTCCAGTTTTACATCTAGGTGTTCCAAATAGCTCTCTCATTTTTTTGTGTATCTTTATCCGTTTGGTAATTTTTTGTAAATCAATAATGGATCTTTTTTTACCACTTTGAGACTGGGCTTTAATGCATCCACTGCGTACTCTTATAGTTTTATTAGGCATAAATCGAGTGTATCCTTTACGCATAATGGTGCCTTTTTTACATGCTATCTTTAAAGACATTATTATATAAAAAGAAAAAATAATATATTTTTTATATTATTTTTTATATTTTTCATTTTTTATATTATTTTTTATATTATTTTTTTTTTTTTTTTTTTTTTTTTTTTTTTTTATTATTTTTTTTTTTTTTTTTTTTTTTTTGTATTTTGTATTTTAATTATATTTATAAGTTTTAGCTTTAAACTTATGATATAATAATAAAATTTACATATATCTTTATTTTTATTGCAT
>Ga0114974_10002847_pt1 | contig 13223 bp, 11 predicted proteins | sample S_130206_EF_Meta_FD_87318 | JGI IMG/M metagenome (GOLD analysis project Ga0114974, IMG submission 87318) | Freshwater microbial communities from Lake Simoncouche, Canada to study carbon cycling - S_130206_EF_MetaG | ecosystem: Environmental > Aquatic > Freshwater > Lake | place: Lake...
AACAACGCAAGATAATGCTACGTCAGGAGAAGCCTGCTGAGTGTAGCTATTGTTGGAACATTGAAGCACACGGGCAATTGAGTGACCGTCATTATCGTTCAGGAGAACCCTGGGCTGCTGAAGAATTTACAGACATAATGAACAGCACTGGAGATGAAGATGCTATACCTAGTTATGTTGAAGTTAATTTTAATCACGCTTGTAATCTCAAATGTAGTTATTGTAGTCCACAGTTCAGCTCGAGCTGGCAACAAGAGGTTGACCGTTGGGGTGGCTATCCTACTAGTACTGTTCACAATGATCCTAGCCATTTTACTGGCCGTAATAGACCAATTCCTACTAGAGAAGATAATCCATATGTTGATGCATTCTGGGAATGGTGGCCCACACTATATCCCCACTTAAAACATTTTCGCATGACCGGTGGCGAGCCGCTAATGGATAAGAATACTTATAAAGTATTTGACTATGTGTTAGCATTGCCTAATCCCGAACTACACTTAAATGTAACAAGTAACTTTAGTGTTGAAGAACCTTTGTTTGAAAAATACCTGGGTTATGTTAAAGAATTATGCGGCACACAGATAGAACACTTTATGCAATACGTAAGTTTAGATTCTGGAAATCCCAGACATGCTGAGTATATTCGCAACGGATTAAACTTCAGACGTGTATGGGATCGAGTGCATAGATTCTTAGATGAGATTCCCTATCGCAATAGTCTTACGTTTATCATTACAATGAATAATCTAAGTGTGTTAGGCATACAACAACAATTAGAATGGATTTTAGATTTACGAAAAATGTACAGTAGCACATATCAACGTGTTTGGTTTGATACTCCTTTACTAAGACAACCAGCCTGGCAAAGTTTACAGATACTGCCCGAAGTCTACATTGGTGTACTAGAACGTGTAGCAGACTGGATGGAATTACATTTAGAAACTGAAGAACGTCCATTTCAAGGTTTTAAAGATTACGAAATACAGCGTATGCGTAGGGATATAGACTGGATGAAAGAAGGTCGCAATTTAGACCCTGATTATGTTAAACTACAACGTGCTGATTTTTATCGTTTCTTTCACGAACACGATCAACGCAGAGATACCGACTTTTTAAAAACATTTCCAGAAATGAAAGAGTTCTGGAAAGAATGCGAATACTATGCCAAGAATTAATAACGAAACTGATTTAGAATACAAGCACCGTGTGATTGACATCAAGTCAGAGTCATTCTGTGGAGCAAAATGGTACAACGCTACTATATGGTTGGGATCTGGAATGACTACAAGTTGTCATCACCCATTACCGCATAAAGTAAGTGTGGAAGAAGTAGAAGCAAACCCCAAAGCATTGCACAACACACCCAAGAAAAAAGAGGAACGTGCTCAGATGCAACAGGGCAAAAGACCATCTGGGTGTGAGTACTGTTGGAAAATAGAAGACATTGGTCGGGACAACATCAGCGATCGTGTTTACAAAACTGTTATATACAAAGATGAGGAACTCGATGATGCCTATAGACTTAACCCATCAGCTGACGTGGATTTACGAACGCTTGAGATTGCTTTTGATCGTACATGTAATTTTGGGTGTAGCTACTGTAACCCTGCTTTCAGTAGTACTTGGGTTAAAGATATCGATGTTCACGGGCCTTACACAAATCTCACTTCAGACGGTAGGAATCATTTTACTCATAACCATGGTAGTAGTCAGCTTTATAAGTTTGGTCAAAGTAATCCTTATGTTGAAGCGTTCTTTAAATGGTGGGAATCAGACTTACATAAAACACTCTTGGAATTACGACTAACTGGCGGCGAGCCATTAATGTCCGGAGAAACATTTAAACTGTTAGATTGGTTTAAGAATAATGACACTGACATGCGCTTTGCTCTTAACAGTAACCTGGGTGCCAAAGACGAGCTAATTGATCGTATGATTGATGCTAGTCAAAACATCAAGCACTTTCATTTGTACACTAGTAACGAAGCAATGGGTACGCAAGCAGAATACATACGTGATGGGTTAGTATGGGATGACTGGGCTAACAATGTAGAAAAAGTCCTAACCAATGGCAGGATAGAAGGTTTCCACATGATGTGTACTATTAACGCATTATGTTTAGACACACTGGATCAATTCTTAGAATGTATACTGAATTGGAAACGCGAATACGGTAAAGACTACCCCACGTTTACGCTAAATATTTTACGCTTTCCAAGTTTTCAAAGTCCCTTAGTACTATCAGATGAGTTACGTACACAATATCGTTTTAGATTACAAGCCTGGCTAGATGCTAATAGAAATGATGAATTCTTACACCAGATGGAACGCAATCAACTACAAAGACTAATCGATTACTTAGATGTAGTTAAAACTCCTCATATGGGCGCCGCAGAACAATCAGTACTACAACAAGACTTCAAACAGTTTTACACACAATACGATCAGCGTCGTGGTAAAAACTTTACACAAACATTTCCTGCACTGGCAGATTGGTACAATTCAATATGAGCGATCAAGAAGAAGATAAGATTAAACGATTTTATAAAAGAGGATACAGTTACAATGTAAAGGATCCTTTTTTCATTGAACGCGATCAATGCACAGACGAACAATGGAATCGATTAACTGAAAGCGAAACATTCTGCATGATGCCTTGGGTACACATGCATGCCTTCCCGGACGGTCGTGCTTATCCTTGTTGTCTAAGTGAGTATTGGCATCCAGTAGGAGACCTACGCAAGAACACAATGGAAGAAGTATGGAATCAAGATCCATATAAACTAATGCGTACTAATATGATGGAAGACAAGCCATGTAAAGAATGTACCAAGTGCTACGAGCAAGAGCAAAATGGTTTCTTTAGTATGCGTAATGATGCCAATCGTAGTTACGGACAGCACATTGCCGAAGTAGATGACACATTATCTGATGGTACTAACCCCAAATTTGAAATACGCTACTGGGACGTTCGCTTTAGTAATTTATGTAATTTCCGTTGTCGTAGTTGCGGTCCTATCTTTAGTAGTAATTGGTTTAACGATCATAAAAAGTTATACGGTAAGGACCCAGACGTGCTAAATCGTCCAATGGCACGTATAGAGTACACTACCGGTGATGAAGAAGACATGCTTCAACAAATGGAGCCACATATTCCTCACTTAGAGCAGGTGTACTTTGCCGGTGGCGAACCGCTGATTATGAAGGAACATTATTACTTGCTAGAGAAGTTAATTGAAGCAGGTAAAACAGATATACGTATACAGTACAATACAAACTTTAGCGAATTGGCATATAAAGATAAACACGTATTCGAATATTGGAAACATTTTACCAATGTTAGCGTTGGAGCCAGCTTAGATGCAAGCGGAGCTAGAGCGGAGCTAATGCGAAAAGGAACAGATTGGGCACAAACTGTGGATAACCGTAGACGCATGATGGAAGAAGTTCCGCATGTAGACTTTTATGTTGCGGCAACCATCAGTGCTATGAATGTGTTACACGTTTTGGACTTTCACAAAGAATGGGTTGAGTTAGGATTGATACAGCCCAAAGATTTTAACGTAAACATTTGTCAAAGTCCCGAATGGTATCGTGTTGATATATTTCCACAAGAGTTTAAAGATGATGTTATTACTCCAGCATATAAAAGTCATTTAAAATGGTTAGTGCCTAAAGATGATTTACGTAGAGCCAGCAACGGATTTCAAAGTGCGCTCAACATGATAAACGCCAAACGCAATGGTGGATTTATGGGGGCGTTCTTAAACGAAACGGCCAAGTTAGATAATTTGCGCGGGGAAGATTTCTTTACAGTATTTCCAGAATTAGCAACAATTAAACGATGACATTACCCAGTTCAATTTGTATGTTACCTTGGATTAGCGTAGAAACTAGCCCAATGGGCACAGTACGTCCTTGCTGTATGGCACATGAAGAAATTACAGACGAAGCCGGCAACAAGTACGACTTAACTAAAACCAATATTGAAACAGCATATCGTAGTACTTATATGCAAAATTTACGGCAACAGTTTCGCGCAGGTGAAAAACCTGCAACATGTAACCGTTGTTGGGAAGAAGAAGCCGCGGGCCGTACTAGCAAGCGTATGCATACACAAGTACGACTTAAAGAACTGTACAAAGAAGTAGATTGGACCAATGACAATCCCGATCAACTTTGGTTTGTTGATTTAAAGCTGGGTAACATTTGTAACCTTAAATGTCGTATATGCGGCTCTTGGTCCAGTAGTAAGTGGGCAGAAGAAGAACTAAAGTATATGCCCGGTGTTGATAAGAAACAACACATAGCATACCAATGGTTAAAGCAAGGCGCTTGGCCGCGTAAGACTGAAACGTTCTGGGATAACATGCGTGAGTTGTTGCCGAACATCAAGTACTTTGAGTTTACTGGCGGCGAACCCTGGATGATCAAAGAACACTTTGATCTATTAGAATACGCAGTTGAAACTGGTGATAGTCAACATATTGATATACACTACAATACCAATGCTACACAGTATCCTGGTGGACACTGGGGACTATGGAAGAATTTTGGTCGTGTGGACATTGCATTTAGTGTAGACAATGTGGGTAATAGATTTGAATACGAGCGTTATGGGGCTAACTGGCAAGAATCAAACATCATCATTGATGAAATTCACATAATGAAAAAAATGAGTGTCCCTAACATTACCACACAGTTATGCTTCACTATCAACATACAGAACGTATACTACTTGGATGAATTACTGGCATGGGCAAATACTAAACCCTTTGGTAGCATTTACTTTAACATGATGCACAGCCCCGATCATATGAGCATACAGTATATGACTCCTCGGGCAAAAGAACTAGTTCTTAATAAATTAAAAACAACATTCTGGACCAGCAAGTCGTACCAAGAAGAAATTAACAGCGTGATTAATTTTATCGAAGCAGGTCCTGGCAGTGACGGAAGTGAATTCTTATTTAAGATGAAACAAACAGATGAATATCGTAAACAATGTTTTACAGATACGCATCCTGAAATAGCCAGAGCAATGGGTTATGCCTAATATACAAGTTAAATTTAAAGATCGTCCCGAACTCAATTTAGCCATTGATGATACCGCCGTTGGGAATAAGTTTGCTAAACTAATCAAAGCCACATATAGTAGACACCCAACTATATACAGAGACGTATTAAAGTATACACCCGAGTACATGAGAGAATTAAGTCAACAGGCTAAACGAGAATTTGGCTGGACTTGGGATGAACACGAAGACATTAACATAGGCATTGCTCCTAGCTTACATAAGAATTTAGAAACACTACTAGCAACGGGCTTTAGTCAGATTACTGAACAACAAGATGAACTCATACACGAGTTACACTATTGCTTACACCTAACACAGTTTGGCACAGGTGATAGAACAAGCTGGTTACAATTAGAATATCATTTACCAGTGGGCTTTCCCTTAGACACAGATTTTAAGTTTAAACGTAGTTTTGACTTTGGTGATGTTAAATTAATTAACCCTTATGTAGGACACGGTCCTCTACAGTTATTTCAGGAACAAGATGGTATCAACATTAGCCAAACTTGTAAGTTCCACAACTTTATCAAAGCAGGTATTAACATAGCACAAACAGACTATCCAGAATTTAAAGACTTTGAAGCATTGATTAAATTCTTTTGGGCGCACGGTCCTGACTTCTTAGAAGAACACGGAGTAGAAAAGATTATACATTACACAGGATACCCTGTAGTTGGGCGTGTAACCAACTTAAACGACTTACATGCAGTAGTCAACAGTGGCATATTAGAATTTGAGAGTTTATCATTCAATGACTAATCCAGCAACACTATGCATGGCACCGTGGACTCACACCTATCTAAGTCCGCAAACAGAGCGACGTATGTGCTGTGCATCTCGTGAACCTGCACAAAACTTTGAGCAGTATATAGATACCAAATCTGGAACTGGCCGATACATACCCATCACCCTGGATGAGCATTGGAATGGTGAGCACATGAGATCCGTGCGCCTGCGTATGATGCGCGGGGAAACCCTCCCAGAGTGTGAAGTATGTAACGACAAGCTATTAAACACAGATGTTTACCGCAGTTATTTTAATCAGTTATTTGGACATAAGTATAATACAGTCATGGAAAACACAGATCCCACTGGCTATACCACAATGTTACCTGTTAGTTGGGATTATCGTTTTAGTAACTTGTGTAACTTTAAGTGCCGTATGTGCGGCGACATGTTGTCGAGTGCTTGGGAAACTGAACAGAAGCAACATGACATGGTCGACTATACAAATCCAAAAAATAATTGGATGCGTCCTGAAGTCAAAAAACAAATAGAAACGTTTCAAGATACCCAGGTAGAGCAAGAGTTTTCTACTGCTGTAGAAGAGCACCGTGTAGAAGAGGTGTATTGGGTGGGAGGCGAACCGCTAATGTACGAACAACATTGGAAGTACATGAAGCGCATAATAGAATTAGGAGACGGGCCAAATGTTTACGCTCGGTACAACACAAATCTTAGTAGGGTCAATTATAGAGGTATTAATCTTTATAGTGATATTCTCAGCGGGTTACGGGATTGGCAAATCTGTGCGTCACTCGACGGAACAGGCAAAATTGGAGAATATATTAGGACGGGCCTTGACTTTAATGCGTGGCTTGAGAACTTCAGTCAAGGAGTTAAAATCAGACGTCACAGACGTCAAACAAGAATTGACTTTACGCTCACTTTGCCCGGAATGTTCGAAGTTACACGTATCGAACAGCTTTCAAGACAACTAGATGTAGACGTATTAGCAAAAGTAGTTTTTAGTTTCGGCCCTGACATTGTCATGTCGCCTTTAGCACTACCCCGGGAATTATTACATCCTTGGATAGACGAACATATTTCCGGGAAAACAACCGGAGCTCTAAGGGACGTACTTGCTCAACTGAAAACCAGACCCACTTTTGCTGAACAGTGGCCAGACACTTACAAATCTGGACTAATCAAAGGTAAACAACGTATACAACGTCTTGAAGAAATTCGTAAAGACGTGTATACTATGGAAGATATATTGGCAGAAAGGCCAGAGGTATTAAAATGGTGGAAGAATATTTCCCTTTAATTTTTATAGTATTTGTAGGAATAGTATATGTTGTTTGTATGTATTGCTATGTAAAAAAGAATCCAGAAGTTCTTAACGATAAGGACGATTTTTTCCCTCCACCGGCATTCTAATGACAATCAAAATTGTACTACGTAATCCTCTCAATTACAACGACCAAGTTGACTATGTGATCAATTCATTTGATCATGAGTTGTCACGAGATTGGATTCGAGCATTAAAGGGTTTGTTACAGTCCGGTAGCTTACTAGAAAAGAATTATTGCTTTATGGGCTTCCCTAACACAGCTCGTAACTTAGATTACCTATGCAATGAAATTAATCTAGCAGTCAAACAAGTAAACAGTTTCTTTACTGACTATCGCATTGAAGAAACATTCACTCCTGATAATGTAGTGGGCTATGATTATGCCGAGCATGGTATCAATCATACAACTATGAACATACTGCACAATCACTTTGAAAGATTACAAGGTACTGTGTGGGGATTAAGTGATTATTATCGACGTGCGGACCACGATACCAAATACGCCATTCGTCAGTTAAATAATCTGTGTCACGAAGTAGAAAACTTAATCTTAAGTCAACGTAAACAAGCAACAGCACCTTTTTGGGTACGCCCTAGTCAAATTACTACATTCATTAACAGTACTAGACTAGACTTAAAAGACTCACATAGAGAATTATTTGCGACTAACGGATATGATCGTGTACTAGGTGGAGTGTATATGCACTGGACACAAATAGGTAAAACCTTATTTGAAGTATTCCGTGACGAACATGCACCCGAGTTAACTGACACAGTATGTGAAGCTATTACCGAGTTAAAGTATTACTCAGGCGAGTTTGATGTAGAGTGGGGCAATGATGTAGTATATGGTGGCAAGCAACCTTGGCATAATATAGAACAAGATCAGTTCCGTCAATGGCTTACTGCCAACAATAAGGATTATAAAGATCCCAAGTTAAGTCTTGGATACTTGCCAATTGGACAAGTAGAGTTGAGATCAAGTTTTGGAACAACCGATGGACAAACAATTTGGGATATACTAGGCGAGCACTTAGATATATACAGCATAGAAGTAGACGGTGTTGGCAATAAATTTAAATATTGTTGGACTGATACCGCATACAAACAAATGCAAATAGACATGATGAAGCCAGGATATGATTATAGTAGCCGGGGGTGATAGTTTTGTTTGGGGAAGTGAGTTAGCTGATTGCCGTCACAGCGGCCCCAACGGGTACAGCCGAAAGACTTTTACAGCATTGTTAGCGGGAGATAATCAGTATCATTGTCTTGCCTCTCCTGGGGAATGTAACTACAATATTATGCATTTTTTATCCAAACACATGGCTAACAATAGCAACGATGAAATGTTTGTAATAGCATGTTGGACTTGGCCTCTAAGAGGACATAACGCATTTACTAGTCGAGTTGTAATACAAGACACACAAACACGGCTGGAAGAACGTAACATACCATACCTGTTTACCTGTGCTGATAACTGTTTATTAGAATGGTTAGATGATGCAACAGATTGGGACCATTGGTTTTTGTTTCCGCCCGCGGAAGAAGCGTGGAACACACAAACGCCGAGAGGTTTTTATCAATGGGCAATAGAAAACAATTATCCGTGTGGACCAGATCAACATCCACTGGAACAGGCACATGTTGATGCCGCAAAACTTATACAAGGAAAATTCAATGAAATGGTTACAAAACATTTACAACAGAATTAAAATGGAAATACATTATCGCCGAAAGATGCGAGCACTTAAAAAACGAGACCCTTTTATTTACAAATGATATACTGTATAGGCGACAGCTTTACCTACGGTGACGAGCTGACAGATGCTGGGTGGGACAATCAACACCCAAGTCCAAATGCTTGGCCCGGTAAACTAGGACAATTAACCAATCGTCCTGTTACTAATTTGGGTCGTAGGGCCTGCGGCAATACCAGATTGGTTAAAAGAATAGTTGACACAGCTTTTAAAGATGACGCTGAGTTAGTAGTTATTTCCTGGACTAGTCCTAATAGGATAGAATTTTTAAACGGTACCCCATACGACGTATGGCCTGGTAGAAATTTAAAAGCCGTTGATAATAAACATAAAGAAACTCTAATCAAAGCACTTACGCTTGATCACAACGAACACTTTGATCTGTGGTGTATGCGTAAATGGATTAGAGATATTATCGTAACACAAAATTTACTAGCTAATCAAGGTAAACGCTATCTAATGTTAGTAACATGGCACGATTGGGCACCAACAGAAGATACACAGGATCTGTGGGACAAAGTAGACTTTAGATATTTCATTGGACACCCAACTAGTAATCTTAATGGATCCAATGGGTATAAGACCATGTGCTATTATTTTTCCTCTGACCAAAAACTTCCTGGTGGCCATCCAACCGAAGCAGGACATCAACAAATAGCAGAAAACATCAATGAATATATTAGGCATTTCAGCTGGCTTCCATGATGCCGCTGCCGCAGTAGTTGACGGTAATGGTAACATCTTATACGCCGGGCATAGCGAACGCTACAGCAGGATTAAAAATGACCCAAATTTGCACCCTGACTTACTCATGGATGCATGGCAAGCGGCCGGCACGATTGACACAATTGCCTACTACGAAATACCTTGGAAGAAACAGTTACGACAATTATACTCAGGGCAAGGCATAGAGTGGAATAAACTTACAGTTAAGCAAATACTTAAACAACAGTTTGGTCCTTGTGTGTTGCCAGACCGTATAGTCAACTACAGTCATCACTTATCACATGCGGCCGCAGGATTCCAAACAAGTCCATTTAAACGTGCTACTGTGGTTGTCATTGATGCTATAGGAGAATGGGACACTATCAGTATATGGGCGGCAGAATATCATAATGGACAGGCAAAGTACAAACGATTGTGGGGACAAAAATATCCGCACAGTATCGGACTATTTTATAGTGCAATGACTCAACGTGTAGGACTCAAACCCAACGAAGACGAATACATTCTAATGGGCATGAGCGCATATGGTAAGCCCAGATTTGCTGATACATTTAAGAACGGTTTAATACATAACGAATGGGACGTAACATTTAAACAAAATCTACACACAGGACTAGATCCGGACTTTTTCTATCATTTTGCACACAACGAGGAAATTGCCAGTTCTGCACAGACACTTTGTGAAAATTTGATATATAATATAATGCGCCGCGCAAAAAACTTTGGGTGGAGCATAAATCTAGTATACCAGGGCGGTGTTGCCCTAAACTGTCTAGCTAATAGAAATCTTGGTGAGTATTTTGAAAATATTTGGATCATGCCTAATCCTGGCGATGCTGGTAGTAGCCTTGGCGCTGCCGCATTGGCCTACGGAAAAAAGCTCAACTTCACAAATGCATATCTCGGTCACGAGATTAGCAGCCAGTATCCCGTCAATGCCCTCCTTGATAGTTTACTCTCAGATAAAATCGTTGGAGTTGCTAGTGGACGAGCAGAGTTTGGTCCTAGAGCCCTTGGAAATAGAAGTCTCTTTGCAGACCCGCGAGGACCAGATATAAAGGATCGAGTAAATGACATTAAAAGACGCCAGAAGTTTCGCCCCTTTGCCCCTATTATCTTGGAGGAATTTGTGGATCAATACTTCCATATGCCTCGTGGTTGGGGTACTAGCCCTTACATGCAATCTGTCGGCATTTGCCGGTACCCTGACCTATACCCTGCTATTTCTCATATCGATGGCAGTAGTAGAGTACAGACAGTTAAAAAAGATTGCGGAAGTGGAATCCGTGAACTATTAGAAAAGTGGTTTGTGATAACTGGGTGTCCTATGTTGCTTAATACGTCATTAAACATTCGTGGAGAGCCAATGGTCAATACTCGCGCAGACGCTGACAGATTCGAACAAGCATATAATGTTAAGGTACACAGTTGAATAAAGTATTTCCTATCAAAACAGACACAGCCTGTTTGTTAAAATGGTCGTGGTCAACTGTTTTTCTAAAAGAAGGTGTGACTAGTAGTTGTCATCGTTGTGACCAACTACCTATAGACCCTGACAATTTTGCCGGCTTTCATAACTTGCCACGTAAACTAGAGGCACGTAGAACTATGTTGCGAGGACAATGGCCGCAAGGTGGATGTCAATATTGTCAGCGTATTGAATCGGCAGGCGGCACTAGCGATCGTATGTATCAGTTTAATAGTGGCCGGGAAGGAGAATTGCCGCCACCAGAGTTAAGCACTGACCCCGTTGCTATAGAAGTAACTCCCACTATACTAGAAGTGTACTTTAATAATACTTGTAACATGAGTTGTGTATACTGTAACAGTTGGTTGAGCACCAAGTGGGAAGAAGAGAATAAAAGATTTGGTGCGTTTCATCAAGGAGACGTTAAGTTTGGTTATCCTGTTAAAAATAATCCCAATTACGAACGTATGCTTGCAGACTTCTGGAAGTATCTAGAAGATCGAGGCCGCCATATACGTTACTTTCAAGTGTTGGGTGGAGAACCTTTCTTTCAACCTGAACTAGATACCTGTATAGAATTTTGGGATACGCACCCTAATCCTGATTTAACATTTAACATTGTCACTAACTTAAAAGTTAATCCTAAAAAGTTTCGCAAGTATATAGATCGTTTTGAACGTATGGTTGCTGATCAGCATATTAGAAAATTACAGATGTCGTGCAGTCTAGATTGCTGGGGCAAAGAACAAGAATATGTCAGGCAAGGATTAGATTTAACAGAGTGGCAAGAAAATTTTGAGTACATGTTAACTAAAGATTGGATACAGTTATCTATTAATTCAACTATTACCGGATTAACTATTAAGACCATGCCTGAGTTCATTGAAAATCTAGTACGTTGGAATCAAGTTCGCCCTAAAGACAAAACCATACAGTACAGCTTTATGAGTGCTGTACAACCTGTACAAATGATGCCAGACATATTTGGACCAGGTGCATTTGATCAAGAGTTTGAACAGGTGTTAGAACTTATGCCCCGGGATAGTAGCAGAGAACACTTAGCGGGTGTATTTAAACAAATTAACAGTAAAACAAGAGATGTAAAACGTATTAATGATTTAAAAGTTTATCTAACTGAATTAGATAGGCGTAGAAATACTAACTGGAAGGAAACATTTCCTTGGTTAGATCAAGAGTGGACATAAGGAGATAAACATGTCACGTATATTAATAATGGGATTACCTGGATCAGGCAAAACAACCTTTGCCGGCAAACTAAAAGAGTATTTAGAAGCACATGGCGAAATGAGTTATAGTCGTGCATTGATGCAGGACACTAACTTAAATTGCGAAGTAACTTGGTTTAATGCCGACGACATTCGCCGCAAGTATAACGATTGGGATTTTAGCAATGAAGGACGCATACGTCAAAGTATTCGTATGTTTCAGTTTAGTATGGAAGCGCAGGGCGATTATGTTATTTGTGACTTTGTGTGTCCATTGGTTGAAATGCGTAATAACTTTAAAGCAGACTGGACTATCTGGATGGATACAATTGATAGCGGACGCTTTGAAGATACCAATAAAGCATTCATTCCACCTGACCACTACGACTTTCGTATTACAGAACAAGATGCAGACAAGTGGGCTTCTTATGTGGGCAAACGTATTGTTAAACAGCAACGTCGTCCGCAATTTGACTGGCGTAAAGAAACTGTGCAAATGCTAGGACGTTGGCAACCGTGGCACAAAGGACATCGTGCGCTGTTTGAACGCCTATTAGAAAAGACAGGACAAGTTATTATTCAAGTGCGTGATGTACAAGGATGGCAAGGCTCAAACCCTTTTGAAGTAGAAAAAGTCAAAGGCTTTATTAGACGTGACCTTGATCCTTTATATCAAGGCCAGTACGATATACAAGTAGTACCTAACATTGTACACATTGGATGGGGTCGTGGCGTTGGCTATACATCAGGAGAAGAAACGTTTGATGAGTCAATTACAGACATCAGTGCTACAAAAATTCGTGAAGAAATGGGATTGAGATGAGTGATACACCAGTTCGGAGTTTTGCCAAAGCAGTTAGTTGGCGAGTAACTGGTACTGTAGATACG
>Ga0114974_10002850_pt1 | contig 13210 bp, 14 predicted proteins | sample S_130206_EF_Meta_FD_87318 | JGI IMG/M metagenome (GOLD analysis project Ga0114974, IMG submission 87318) | Freshwater microbial communities from Lake Simoncouche, Canada to study carbon cycling - S_130206_EF_MetaG | ecosystem: Environmental > Aquatic > Freshwater > Lake | place: Lake...
GACCGCCATCTGCCCCGGGAGGGCCCCGCGCGCCGGGGAGCTCCCGAAGGCCGTCCCCTCGACCTTCCAGGCGCCGTAGGAGTCGCCGTCGAAGTCGGCGATGACAAGATCGGCCCGCGGCGGATCCGCCGCCGGCAAGCCGACCGGAGCAAGAAGAACGCCGGCTCCGCAGAGCCAAGGAAGAAACCGGCGAAAGCTAGCCATGGCAAAGGATCCGTCGGGGGAGCGTTTTCAGGCCCCGGACGACGCAGCGATCCGCGATCGCAGCCAACGGCGGGGCGGTGGGTTCACTGAACGAAACTCGCCACGCGGTCATGTGCTCGCCGCGAGGGTCCGCGCAGCGGTTGTCTTTGCAGCAGCTCCCGGCGCCGTGCGGGTGAACACCGCTCAGAAGCGTACGCCGGGAAAGGGGTTGGAATCGATCGAGCCGGGCTCCGGCCCTGCGGCACGGGCTCTCCGGCGACGTCCGATCGGTCGCTGGCCGCGTCATTCCCCCTTCGGGGTTGCGGCGTTCTGCTCGAGGGTCATCAGCCCCGCCTTGAGGGCCCGGTCCTTCTCGCGGAGGATTTCGAGGGCCTCCGGCGGGAGTTTCGTTTCCCAACCGTGGAACGGCGCGAGCGCCGCTCCGCCGCGGGCCAGGGTCGAGAAATCCTGGAGATCTTCGGCGTGCACCACGCCGAGCGACGCTTTCTTGACGATGTAGTCGGTTAGGGGTGTCATGTTCCACACCGGGCCGGTGATCACGCATTCGGGGGCCTCTTCGAACTGGTCGACGAGGTTGCCGAAGGCGAACACCCCCTTCTCCTTCGCCCCGGCGATCGCCCCTTCGCGCTCGGCGTAAATCACGTCGGCGCCAGCCGTGATCTGAGCCAGCGCCGCCGCTTTCGCCTTCGGAGGGTCGTACCAGGCGTCGATGAACGTCACCTTCACCTTCACGCGAGCGCTGGCGTCATGGGCGCCGGCGATGAAGGCGTTGATCGTCCGGTTGACGTGCGGCTCCGCCTTTCCGCAAACCACACCGACAACCCCCGACTTCGTCAGGCTGCCGGCGAGGATCCCGCACAGATACGCCGGCTCCGCCAAGTCGCTGTCGAAGATCGACATGTTCGGGGCCTGCGTCTCGGTGGCGGTACCGATGACGAACTTGATGCCGGGATTGGCGGCGGCAAGGGCGCGGATCTCCCGGTCGCCATCGGCCGCGTCGGCCACGATCATGTCGGGCTTCGTGGCGAGGCTGGCGGTGATCGCCGCCGCCATCGGTGCGACACCGGCGAGGTTGTCCTTCCAGGTGTAGCGGATCTTGCCGGCCCGTTGCTCCATCTCCATCGCCGTGTGGATCACCATGTTCCAAGGCTCTTCCAGCGGCGTCGCGTAGAAGGCGACGACCACCGGCACCTTCGCATCGGCGGCCAGCGCCTCTCCGGTGGCCGGGCCTGTCAGCGCGGCAACGACGAGCGCCGCGAGGCCGAGCAGTCGGCGGCGATCGGAAAGGGAGGGGCGACGGACCGAAGCGGCGAATCTCATGCGTTCATCTCCTGACGCGGTGGCCTTGATTCGGTCGGAGCGTACCACGCCCCGGCCGGGCGGAGTGAGGCCGTTTTCGGCTGTTTTACGACGGTTTCAGGCCCGCAAGCCAGGCTTGCACCGGGGAGATTGGGGAGTTCCGGGGTTCGCGAGATTGCCGGGCGCCTGGGGGGCCTCTGGTCATAGGAGCGTCACATGAGCGCAGTGACGTGGGCCGCGGCGGCCGAGGCGAGCCCGGCCAGGGCATAGCCCCCCTCGAGTGTCGACACGATCCGTCCCCCGGCATGCCGGTCGGCGATCTCCCGGATGATCCCGGTGAGCTCGGCGAAGTCGGCATCGGTGAGGGTGAACCGGCCGAGGGGATCGCCAACGCGCGAGTCAAAGCCGGCCGACACGAGGACGATCTGCGGCCGGAAGCGGTCGGCCGCCGGCACGAGCTGATCGCGGAAGGCGCCGACGATCTCCCTCCGCCCGGCGCCTGCTGGGAAGGGGCAGTTGATCGTGAAGCCCTCCCCCGCGCCGCGGCCGGTCTCGTCGGCATGCCCTGAGCCGGGGTAGAGGGGGGACTGATGCGTGTCGAAGAAGAGGACGCTTGCGTCCTCGTAAAAAGTCTCCTGCGTGCCGTTGCCGTGATGGACATCCCAGTCGACGATCAGCACGCGTTCGAGGCCGTGGTTCGTTTGAGCGTGACGGGCCGCGAGCGCCACGTTGTTGAACAGGCAGAATCCCATCCCCTTCGACGGAGTGGCGTGGTGGCCGGGGGGACGGACGACCGCGAAGGCGTTCTCCACGCGGCCGGTACAGACCGCGTCGACCGCGAGCAGGAGCCCCCCGGCGGCGCGGCGGGCTGCGTCGAGCGTCGCTTCCCCCTTGATCGCCGTGTCGCCGGTGGAGAGGACGACGAGGCCGTCGGCGACATCCTCCGCCACGATCCTCAAGTAATCCGGCGTGTGAACGCGGAACAGCTCGGCATCGGTGATCGGCCGCGACGCCAGCGCCACGCAGCGCCCAAGGAGGCCGTCGGCCTCGATCCGATCGATGATCGCCGTCACCCGCTGGGGACACTCCGGGTGCCCCGGGCCGGTGTCATGGAGGAGCGCGGCGGGATCGGTCACGAGACCAGTCATCGGCGTGGGCCCGACGGGTGTGGGGAAAGGAACGACAAGCCGATCGTAGCCCCGACCGGCCCGCCGCGGGGAGTCGATGGCCCGCCAGGGACGGAGCGCAGGAGGGATGGGGGGGCTGGGCGGAGCGGGAAAGGGGAAATTTGCCGGAAAACAGCCCCGTGGCGAGATGGTCTTGGGTTCCGGCGGCGCCGCGATACACTGCAAGGCCGGGAAGAATACAGATCCAACGGAGATTGCGACCGTGGCAGTGGCGATTCGGATGAAGCGGATGGGTCGAAAGAACCGCGCCTATTATCGTATTTGCGCGACCGACAGGCGAAGCCCGCGCGACGGCCGCGTGATCGAAGAACTCGGCACGTACGACACCGCCGTGCCCGACACGGATGCCCGGGTCACGCTCAACAACGCTCGGCTCGAGTATTGGCTGTCGGTCGGCGCCAAGCCGAGCGATGCCGTCCGGGTGCTGATCAAGAAGTATGGCGCCAAGGGAACCCGCTTGAAGGAGATGGAGTTGGCGCGGGCCAAGCTCAAGCTCCCGCGGATCGTCCCCGACGCCGGAGTCCCGGTGTTCGTTCCCGAAGTGAAGGCCCCGGCCACAGCGGCCCCGGCCGCAACCGCGGCTCCTGTTGCTGAGGTTGCCGCCGAACCGGCCGCCGAGGCCCCCGCCGCGGAAGGCTGATCCCACAGCGGGACAGCCTTGGATGGTCCGTTCGCGTTTAGGGTCTCCCTTCAGAGCCTCCACTTTCGGGGCTACGGGGGCCGATGAAGGGCGTGGCGGTTCCGTTTCGCGGGCGGTCCATTCCGGGTGCCCTCCCGGTGGTGCCGTCACGCGGGCACGAGTCTTTCTTCATGCGCATCGATATCCTCACCCTTTTTCCCGAGATGTTCACCGGCTTCCTCGACGGAAGTCTGCTCGGGGCCGCCCGCGCCTCTGGCCTGCTCGATATCCGGGTGACGAACATCCGCGATTTCGCCGAAGGGGTCCACCGGCAGGTTGATGACCGTCCCTTCGGGGGTGGCCCGGGGATGCTCCTCATGCCCGGCCCCGTGGTCGCCTGTGCCGAGCATGTCGTCGCTGATGGCCTCCAGGCCGCAGTCGGTGCCGATGTTGGTGTGCAGGCTGAGCGAGCCGCAGCCCCGGTGATCCTGCTCACCCCCGGGGGGCGGCGGCTTACCCAGGAAGTGGTCGAGGAGCTCTCCCGTCGGGAGCGGATCATTCTCGTCTGTGGTCGATACGAGGGCTTCGACGCCCGCGTCAGCACGGCTCTGGGGGCCGAAGAGCTCTCCATCGGCGACTTCGTCCTCTCCGGAGGGGAAGTGGCGGCGATGGTCGTCGTGGATGCCGTCTGCCGCCTCGTTCCCGGCGTGCTCGGCGACGAGGAAAGCGCCCGTCAGGATTCCTTCTCCAACCCCGGCCGGCTCGTCGAGGGGCCTCAGTACACTCGCCCACGCGAGTTTCGCGGCATGGGTGTTCCCGACGTGTTACTGTCGGGGGACCACGGCAAGATCGCGAAGTGGCGCCAGGAGCAGGCGATCGTCGCCACCCGCCGCCGTGACGCCGGCCCGTCGGACCGCTCCGGCGAGCCATCCATCAACCAATCCCCAGTCCCGACCAAGAAGGCACCGGAGCTGACAGCCCGGGCCATCGAAACCACACCAAGGAGCGTGCCGTGAGCCAGAAGACCCTCTCCCTCGTCGAGGCCTCGAGCCTCAAGTCGGAAGTCCCGCAGTTTGCCATCGGCGACACCGTCGATGTCCACACCCGCATTCTCGAAGGCGAGAAGGAGCGGGTTCAGATCTTCAACGGCGTCGTCATTGCCCGCAGCGGCACCGGCAGCCGGGAGATGTTCACCGTCCGGCGGATCGTCGGCGGCGAAGGGGTGGAGCGGAAGTTTCCTCTTCATTCACCGAAGATCGCCAAGGTCGATGTGAAGCGGTCGGGCGTCTCGCGCCGTGCCAAGCTTTACTACCTCCGTGACCGTGTCGGCAAGGCTGTGCGTCTCCGCGAGAAGCGCGACGAGGTCGCTCTGGCGGCAGGCGCCGCGAAGAAGGCGGCTGCGAAGGCCGCTGCGAAGAAGGCCGCCAAGGCCTGACCCCGCCGCAGGCACCCCCGCTCTTGCATCCCGCGAAGACCCTGGTCATCGGCGGTGCGCCAGTGCGCAAACCGGTGGGGAGAGGGGCCCATGGACCGGCGTGACCCCAAGCTTCGCTCTGACGGACCCGACGACCGCGATGCGCTCGGTCGGGCTGGGGAGGATCTTGCCGCCAAGCACCTCCAGAGCCTCGGCTACCGGATCATCGCTCGCCGCGAGCGGGTGCTGAGGGGAGACATCGACATCGTCGCCCTCGACGGACGCACGGTCGTGTTCGTCGAGGTCCGCAGTCGCTCCGACACGCGCCACGGCCACCCGGCTGAGACGGTTGGGCCGGTGAAGCAGCGGCGGATCGCGGAACTCGCCAACGCCTACATCCGCCGGCACCGGCTTCAGGATTGCCAGGTGCGGATCGACGTGGTCACGGTGATTTTCGGGGCCGACGGGGAGCCCCCGATCGTCGAGCACTTCGAAAACGCCTTCGAGAGCCCGTGAGCCCGTGAGTCTGGGAGCCCGTGAATCGTTGGCGGCTCGCGGGCGGGCGATCGGCCCGGGAGTGGCTTGCTGCCGGAGAGGGACGTACAACATAAATCATTGCATCCCGCCCGTTGGTTGGGGTGTCTGAGGGCCCTCGATCGAGGAGCCCCGACGGCCATCGGGGGCGGAGGTGAGCGTGGATGATTTTGTCGAGCCGCTGGGGATGCGGGTGCTGATCCGCAAGGACGAGAGCCGCCATAAGACGCGCGGGGGGATCGTTCTCCCCGACCAGGCGGAGATCCCCACGATCACGGGGCGCGTCGTCGAGGTCAGCCTCCAGGTGGAACGCGACGCCGACTTCCCGATCGAGAAGTACGACAAGGTCCTCTTCCACCCCAAGAACTCGATCCCGGTCGACTTCGAGCAGGACAACCTGCTTTACGTCGTGCCGATCGAGGATGTCGTGGCCGTCTTCCGTCGCCACGATGCCCGCCGTCCCAGCCGGCGCGGGCCGGACGAGAAGGGGGACGACGCCCCGGAAGTCGGCGGCGACTGAGCGGTTGCAGTTGGGCCGCTCCAGATCCACTCAGGCTGGGGCCCGGCCGGGGCCGAGATCGCGGATCGAGTCGGGCTCGTCAAACACCTGGAAGAGCCCGCGGGGGAGCCGGCGGGCAAGGCGATCGAGACGACGGTCGAGCTTCCAGGCGGGCCTCCCATGGCCATCGACCCGGCGGATCACCACGCCAGCCACCTGAGACGGCTGGCGCCGGGCCACCGCCGTGTAGACGTCGGGGTCGCGCTCGCCGGAGTCGCCGATGAGGAGGAAGCGACGGCGGGGGAAGTCGGCCATGATCTGCTCGATCACGCGCCGCTTCGATTTCTTCCGCGAGGGAAATCTCCCGAGTGGCGTCGAGTCTTTGAGGCGGAAGAGCTTCAGGTGCATCGAGCCCGACGGCAGGCCGCATTCGGTGAAGAAGCCATCAAGGCAGGAGGCGAGTTGCCAGGGGCTCGCCGAGACATAGTGAAACGCCGCCCCGTCGGTTTCCCAGCCGCGGTAGATCTCCGGCATGCCGGGGACGGCGCGGAACTCGCGCAGGAGCGTGTTGGCGAGCAGCTCGCGGCGATTGCCGACGGCGGTCACCTTCACCGTGTCGTCGATGTCGGAGATCACCGAGAGCCCCTCATCGTCGACCAGATGCACCCGCCCTGCCCCACGTGACACCGTCTCGCCGCCGTCGTCCCCGGCCGGCTCGGTCGCCCAGGCGTCGTAGGCGATGGTCCGCGACGCGGCGAGGGGGCCGGGCGGATCGTCGAGGTCGATCTCGAGATGGAAGTGGCCCACCCGGTCGGTCGGCCCGGCCTCGATGACCTTCCCCCCGATCGATACTGTGACGGCCGCGCCGGGGATCCGCCGGAAGAGGAAGGCGTCGGAGCGGCGTCGGAAGACCTCCTGCCGCAACTGCTCCTCGTCGAGGTCGAAGAGCCGCCGGAAGACCGCCATCGCCAGAACGCGCCGCCGGCTCGTCGCCGGGAGCGGTCGGATCACCATTCCCGCCACGGTGGCACGCCACCGGGTGCCTCCGGCGATCCGACGGGCGTACGTGGGGAAGAGGACGATCATGGGAGTCCGTCGCGGGGTGGAGCCGGTCAGGAAGGCTGGTCTGGAGGGGTGGTGGCCGGGATGTCCGGGGGGCGGAAGCGGGCAGCCGAGGGCTGGAAATCGCCCTATCTGCCGGAGATCCAGGTCCGCTTGCATGGGGTCGGGACGTCATTCTACAACGGTGGGCCCGGGAAGTTCCTCCCGGTCAGATCAGCCTGGAGAAGAGCATGGGTGTCAAGAAGACGGGCAAGGGCCGGCGCAAACTTGGTCAGAAGAAGCGCCGCATGCGGGCCCGTATCCGCCACCGTAAGGGTTAACGACGGGTTTCCGTCGTCGGGTGTCGTCGCTGATCTGCCGTATCTGGGGTGCCGATTCCGGGCCACCGGCCGGGATCGACGTCTATGCGATGGTGCCCTGCTCCCGTCTCCTCTGATGGTGCCCCGCTCCCGTCCCCTCTGATGGTGCCCCGCTCCCGTCCCCTCTTTGATGATTTTTCGGGGGATGACCTTTTCGGGGGATCGCCTCTACGGGGGCTTCGTGGCCGTGAGCCGGTGATCTTTCGGCCTGAGTCGGGGCGGGGGTCGAGACGTCCTGCAGCGCATCGGCCGCATGATCCGCAGGGTTGCCGTTCCCGCCCGGGAACAGGCCCAAAGCCTGCCGCGCGATTTCCTTGCCGCGCGCACCCCGTGGGGTAGGGTTGCCTGGTTCCGCGGTGCAAGGCATCGCGGATCGGCCGCCGCGCGACAACGCGTCGCGGCAACCCGCCAGGAGGCCTGTCGATGCGCGTGCAGGAATGGATGCCCCGGTTGCTGGGGTTTGGTGCGATGGCGATCGCCCTCTCGTCGACGGGCTGCAAGTCCCTCAACGAGAGGTACATCAGCTTGGAGGTGTGGAAGTACGAAAAATGCTTCGGTCACCTCCCTCCTGGATTCGTCCCCCCCGGTGCGATGGCGCAGGCCGCCGCGGCCCCTGCCGCCCCCCGCGTCTGCGGTCAGGGGGGCAACTGTGCTCAGGCCGCCCCCTGTGCCGGGAACGGTGGCGAAGTGGTGTCGATGGGAGGCGAGAACTGCAATTCCTGCCAGGGTGGGGTGCAGGGCGGCATGATCGAGGGAGGCCTCCCCGCTGGCACGACGATCGTCCCCGGGAGTTCGACCATTCATCAGGGGGGCACGATGTTGCCGGGGGGCGCCGGAGCGCCGATCCTGCCGTCAGGGCCCGGCGGAGCGCCCGGCCCGGTGCCGAGCGCCGGCCTTCCCACGCCGGTGTCAGCCGTGAGCACGAGCCGCCCGGTGGTGATCTCCGACGAAGTCGTCCTGCCGTAGCGGCCCGTGGACAATTCCCGGGCCGCTGGATGCGGCGGCCCGGTCGGGGGCGGGCTCAGCCGCGGGTCTCGGCGGGGCCGGGGAAGTCGTGGGCTTCGACGTCGCGTCGCCAGCGGCCCAGCGCCTCGGCGATCGTCGTCTTGGTGTCGGCGTAGCTGCGGACGAACTTCGGCACCCGCTCCATCGACAGCCCAACGAGATCGTGAAACACGAGCACCTGGCCGTCGCACTGGGGCCCGGCGCCGATCCCGAACGTCGGGATCTCGAGGGCGGCTGAGATCGTCATCGCGATCTCTTGCGGAACGCACTCGAGGACGACGGCGAAGGCCCCGGCATCGGCCGCGGCGCGGGCGTCGGCCATGAGCCGTTCGCCGTCCCGCTGCATCCTGTAGCCGCCCAGCTGGTGGACAGCCTGGGGGCGCAATCCGACATGCCCCATCACGGGGATGCCGGCGGCAGCGATGCCGGCGATGACGTCAGCCTGTCCGGCCGTTCCCTCGAGCTTCACCCCTTGGCAGCCGGTCTCTTTGAGAATCCGGGCGCAGGCCTCGACGGCCGAGCGGACGCCGAGATGCTGGAAAGGGAAGGGGAGGTCGACGACCACCAGCGCATGGGCACTGGCTCTGACCACGATCTCGCCGTGGTAAATCATCTGATCGAGGGTGGCTGGGATCGTCGAATCGCGGCCGGCCACGACCATCGCCACACTGTCGCCAACGAGAATGCAGTCGACGCCGGCGCCATCGACGAGCTTGGCGGTCGGCCAATCGTAGGCGGTGATCATGGAGAGGGGCCGGTGGTCCCGCTTCGCGGCCGCAAGGTCGAGGATGGTGACACGGCGGGTGGCGTTGGACATGGTGTGCGGATGGGCTGGGGTGAGGGGGAAGGACCGGTAGAATCGATGGTCGGCGGCTGCAGTCGAGCGGTATAGTGGTTGCGGGGAGTCCAGTGTGGTCTGGCAGGGGAGCAATCACCAAATGGACGGTCGCGGCGGATTTTCTGGCGGTTCTGGTTCCGGCTTTCCTCGATCGGGCACCCTGTGCCGTGCGTCGGGTGGCTTCAGAGGAATGGCTGCAGGTTGGCGGACGATCCTTCCCGCCTTCGTGGGGATGGTGTTCTGCGTGGGGCCGGCGCTCGCCCAACCGGCCGGGCCGCAGCGGCTCGATCAGGCCGATCGGGTCGGGACGTTGATGGCGATCGCCCCGGGCCGGCTCCAGGTCCGGCTCAAGAACACGGGAGACCTGTGGGTCGTGGCTGCCGCTCCCGGCGCCACCGTTGAGGTCAACGGTACCGCCGCGCGGGAGATGCTCATGCCGAAGCAGTTTGTCGAGTGCTCTGTCGATCTCGATGACTTCGGCAAGGTGACGCAGCCGATCGCAAAGGTGATTTTTCCGGGCGGTGGCACGCCCGGTGTCGTGGGGAACGCCTCGGGGATCGCCGACCCGAAGGCGAAGCGTTCGCCTGGGAAACGGCCGGCCGGAACCTACCTCGTGAGCGGGTTTATCAAGTCTGTCGACGGCGACGAGATCACCGTTCAGGTCGGTCGCGACCGCTTCGAGATTCCGGTCGCCGCCGATGCCGAACTCGAAGTCGCAACGGCAAGCCTCGCCGTCGCGGGGGTTGGTGACGAGGTCGAGCTCGAGGGTGAATATCTCCAGAAGGGGCAACTCATTGCCTCGTCGATCAAGGTGACGCTCACCAATCCCCTCATGCCCCCGCCGGCCAAAGGAAAGGGGCGTCGCCCTGCCGCGACGCCGTAGCCCCCGGTGTGCCGAGCCCTCGGCAGCGGGGACTGCGGGGCCGAGTTTCAACGGAGGCCCTCGAGGAGCCGGCGGAGTTCATCCCCCTCGTCGTCGTTGCTCTTGTCGTCCGACGAAGGCCGCCGGAGAGATGGCGCGGCGGCGCCGGCGGAATCGACCGGCGCGGCCTCGATGGAAGCTTGCGGGGCGTCGTCCTCGAAACGGATGTCGATCTCGGAGCGGTCGTCGCCTCCGGGCCCCAGCGTTTCGGCGGCGGCCAGATCGTTGACCCGGAGTTCCACGGTCGGCGTCTCGGCGAAGCGATCGTATTCCACGAGGAAACCGATGCTGCCGACCCGTATCAGAGCCCCGGGGGGGACGCGGAGCGGATGGTCGACCGGAACCACCGTCCCCTCCAGGTGGGTGCCGTTGGTCGAGCCCAGGTCGCGGACGAACACGACTCCATCCTCGACGGTGAACTGGCAGTGTCGGCGGCTGACTCGCTCGTGCTGAATACGGAATTTCGCCTCCCGGGTCCTTCCCACCAGCAGCGGCAGGCGGACCGTGTGGCTCCCCTTCTTCGATTCCGGCTCGACAACCACGAAGCGGACGATCATCTTCCCCCCCACCCCAAAAGAACTCCCCCACGGCCCCTTTCCTTCTGCCGAAGCCGGGAAGAGAGGCTGATTGTAGGCAAATGTATGTTCTTCTTTCCTCCTCTTCCCGAAATGCCCATCTCCTCGGGGGCTGACCTTGCGGCCACCCCTAGGCCTTCCTAGAATCCGTCGGTTCCAGGCGGGGATCCCGTCGAGAGAGCGTCGATTTCGGGCCGGCCGGAAACAGGAAAACCGCAGGGTTTTTGTCGGTTTCTTGATTCGGTCGTGATCCGGGCCTCCCGGCGCGGTAGAATGCTCGACGAATTGGGGTCGTTCTCCACCGGCTTCCGGTGGGCCGGCTTCCAGTCGTGGTTTTCCCTGCAGTGGTGTTTGGTCTGTTGCAGTGCGGGTGTAGCTCAGTTGGTAGAGCACCACGTTGCCAACGTGGTTGTCGTGGGTTCGAATCCCATCACCCGCTCTTGTTGCCCTTTCCGGTCCGTTTGAACCGTCCGCGGAAGGGCAACCTTCCAGGGGGGCTTGGCTCCCTTCGGGGGGCTGTTGCCGCTCCCGATTAGCTCACGCTCCCCGCCCTGCGTTCAGATGTGGGCAGGATCGTCAGCTGGCGGCCGATCAACCACGGGGAGGGTTAGGTCTGCCTCGCCCTTCGTGGACGGCCGCCGTACGATTCCCGTCGTTCGCTGTGTCGCTCCTCGTCAGTTTGCCGTCCCGATTCCCCGCTTGCAGTCCCGATCTCATCCTCGCCCTCGCCCTCTCCGTCCCGGAAGCGTCCATGTCTGATACCGCCGCGCTCGATTCCGCCACGTCCGCCGCCCCCCTCCCGGGAGAGCGGCCTCCGCTGAAGCTCGACGTCGCCATCGACAAAGTGTCGACCTGCCAGCGCAAGGTGCGCGTCTCGATTCCGCGCGAAGACATCGCCCGCTACTACGCCGAGTGCATCGGCGAGATGGTGCCGACGGCTCAGCTCCCCGGATTCCGCCCCGGTCGGGCCCCGAAGGCGCTCGTCGGGAGCCGCTTCAAGACGGAGCTTTCGGAGCAGATCCGCTCGAAGCTCCTCGCCGACGCCATGACGCAGGTTTCGGAGACGGAGAAGCTGTCGCCGATCAGCGAGCCCGAACTCGACGTCGGTGCGATCGTCCTCCCCGAAGATGGGCCGATGACGTTCGAGTTTGCGATCGAGGTCCGCCCCGAGTTTGAGATGCCCCAGTGGAAGGGGCTCTCGATCCAGCGGCCGACTCGTGAGATCTCCGACAAGGACGTCGACGAAGCCCTCGCCAACGTCCTCCGTGACCGCAGTCGGCTCGTGCCCCACGACGGGGCTCCCGTCGAGGGGGATCTCGTCGTGGCCAATCTCCGGTTTCTCGACGGCGACACGGTCCTTTCCGAAGCCAAAGAGGTCGAGATCGTCGTCCGCGACAAGCTCTCGCTGGCGGATGCCGAGCTGCCGGGATTCGCCACGCTCGTTACTAAGGCCAAGCCGGGCAAGCCGGTGACCGTGCCGGTGACCATCTCGAGCGAAGCTGCCGTCGAGGCGCTCCGCGGCAAGGAAGTCACCATGGAGCTGACGGTGGTCGAGGTGAAGAAGCTCGAGCTGCCGGAGCTCAAAGAGGAGGTCCTCGGCGAACTCGGGCCGTTCGCCGATGGCGACGCCCTCCGTGCCGCGATCCGTGGGCAGCTCGACGGGCAGCTTGCCTGGCATCAGCGCCGTGAGGTCCGCAAGCAAGTCGCCAGTGCCCTGACCGCCTCGGCAAACTGGGATCTCCCCCCCGATCTCCTCCGCCGTCAGAGCCAGCGTGAGCTGGAGCGGGCGATCCTCGAGCTGCGTCGCAGCGGCTTCGACGACGATTCGATCCGCCGCCATGTTAACCAACTGCGGCAGTCGGTGATGGCGAGCACCGCCAAGGCCCTCAAGGAGCACTTCATCCTCGAGCGGATCGCCGAGGAAGAATCGATCGCGGAGACGGGAGCCGACTACGATGAAGAGATCCGCGCGATCGCCGCACAGTCGGGCGAGTCGCCCCGTCGGGTGCGTGCCAGCCTCGAGAAGCGCGGCCTGATGGACGTCCTTCGCAACCAGATCATCGAGCGCAAGACCCTCGACCTGATCACGACTAGCGCTACGTTCGCCGACATCCCCTTCGAGTTTCCCAAGCCCGACGCCGACGCGGTCGACCATGCGGTCTGCGGTGAGGTTGTGGGGGATGACGCGATCCCGACCGCCAATCATGCCGAGGCCTCTGCGGTGCGTGCCCCGCGGCGCTAGAGCCCCGGCTGCCCACGTTCCCGGTCCCCCTTCGTTTGCCAAGCGTCCCCTCCCGGGCCCCCACCATGCACGACCGTCCCTTCGATCCGCGCTCGTCCAGCGCCTCCCGCGACTACCAGCGGCAGAGGCAGATGACGCTCGGCGACCTGCTTCTCGAGAATCGGATCATCCTCCTCCAGGGGGAGATCTACGACGGCAACGCCAACGAGCTGGTCATGAAGCTGCTCTACCTCCAGAGCGACAACCGGCGCAAGGACATCCACTTCTACATCAACTCGCCCGGCGGCAGCGTCACGGCGACGATGGCGATCTACGACACGATGCAGATCCTTTCCTGCCCTGTGGCGACTTACTGCGTGGGGATCGCCGCCAGTGGCGGGGCCGTGCTGCTCGCCGGTGGCGCCAAGGGAAAGCGTTTCGCCCTGCCGCATGCCAAGGTGATGATCCACCA
>Ga0114974_10002857_pt1 | contig 13199 bp, 9 predicted proteins | sample S_130206_EF_Meta_FD_87318 | JGI IMG/M metagenome (GOLD analysis project Ga0114974, IMG submission 87318) | Freshwater microbial communities from Lake Simoncouche, Canada to study carbon cycling - S_130206_EF_MetaG | ecosystem: Environmental > Aquatic > Freshwater > Lake | place: Lake...
AATATTAAATAAAAAATATATTTTTTTTCTTTTCTATTTTATTTATAATTAAAAAAAAAAAAAAAATTGCAAACTAGTTTGTAAACTTACTATTTAAACAAATATATATAATATTTTTCCTAATATAGTAAAGCTCAATTTTTGAGGACTTTTTATCACTTTATCAGTATAAAATAAATATGATTAATGAAACGCTCAGAAAGATTGCTCGCAACACAAAATTAAGAAGAACTCATCCGCATCTTAGCAATGAGCTATTGAAAATTGCAGAAGATTTTCAAGATGCCATGAGCGCTTCAGAGCCCACCTTAACAACACAGCCTTCAGCAAGTGAAACAACACAACCTTTAGTGGGTGAAACACAATATGCTGGTGTAGAGCAGAAAGCACAAAAACCTGAATCCTCAAAACACACAGTAAAATTTGACGTAAATGTTCCTGTGGGAGCAGATGTAGATGATTTGTTGATTACCGGCACATTATATAATGAGCTTAAGCAATTAATTTCTTCAAAAGGTTTAGAGTTATCTGGTTTTAGTTTTACTAAAACAGGAGGCTAATATGGACGACCAAAGCAGAGTTTCTTTTAAAACTGGCAAAGTGCATCCACACCCTGAAGGGCCTACTGGTGTAACAGCCACTTCTAGAAAACAATCTTTTCCTACATCAGGCTTAAAACCAAAAGTAGATGAAGATGGAAACGAAATGTATGCAGCAGAAATAGATTTTGAAAAATTAGCAGAAAAATTAAATATTAAAAATGTTTCAGAAAGCGAAATAGAAGAAAAAAACGATGAAGAAAATATAAAAGTGAGTGAAGATTGGTATGATTATCAAGAATTAGAAGAGCTTACAGAAGAAGAAGTGATTAAAAATCTCGACCAACATTTAGGTTATAAACCAGCAACTGTAGATTTGGCACAAAGAGTGGATAAAAACGGGCAAATTTTGCCTCAGCAAGTAATCAGGCCAGAAACTTTTAATGGGAAAACAATTTCGCAAAATATTTACATTCCTGAACCTTCAATAAGCGAAAGAAAAATTATAGAAACAAACACTGCATCTAACAAAGACTCATTTTGTAGAAATTGTGGGTCTCAATATTTAGGAACAGATAACTTTTGTGGCGGATGTGGATTTAAAAGACTTTGAAGGCATTTATCTCTGTTTTGTGTAAATTTACTATGTGTGGTACGATCTACTAAAAACTGCTTTAAGGAAACATAATTTACGAGTAGATCTTCGTGTTTACTTGGGTGATGAAATAAAACCAAGCACAGTTTCAGAAGCAGAATCAAAGATTAAGTCTATTCTTTCATCCTCAATCATAAAAGGCTTAGATATCATAGGGGTAGTTTCTCGATTTGGCGTAGAACCAGGAATTATGGCTGCGAATCAAGCTAGACAAAATAACATTGATGTCAAAGTAATACCTGGTCAAGATTATTACAGTGCAGACAAAGTAAAAGCAGTTTTTTTTGATATTAAACAAAATATTCCGCCTGGTCTGCCAATCAAAGAAGCTATTATTCAAGCAAAAAAACAGAATGGTAAAGTTTTGCTATATGATTTATCTCGAAGAGCTGTGAGAGCGATTGCGGATTGGAAAAGCACATCTTATGAACCTGATTTTGTTGAAATTTATAACGCAAAATCTAAAGGTTATCACGATGTGGATGTTGATTATCCAAGGGTTATTTCATCGGCGGCAAAATCGGGGGCTGAACTTGAAAAAATTCCAGTGTACACTGAAATGAGCAGAAAGCAGTTAGTTGATTTTGGTTTTTTACAAGAAAGCGAGGGCGAGGAATTTACCCCTGGCTATTTGTTACCAAAGAAAGGAGAAGAAAATTATGGCTAGATTATATTGTTCAAAAGAAGATGTTAAAAAGTACTTACCACCAAATATTGTGGTAGAAGGCGACAATCCAGATCCTAATTATAGAAATCCTACCCCAGAAAGTGTGTTCAATATTGATTTGAATTATTTTGTCGAACAAGCTTCAGACGAAGTAGATGGCGCTTTAGCCACTCAATACGATGTTCCATTGAAGAAAGTAAATTTCGATGGTGAAATTAGGTATCCAAATCCTATTCCTGAAATTGTTGCAATCTTATCAGCCGCCAGAATTTATGAACAAAAATTACAAGGGGCAGATAAGCAAATGTCTGATGCTATTAAAGAAAGAAATAAATGGGCTTATGATCAGCTATACAAAATGCAAAATGGTGAGCTTAGAATTTATGGAAACAGAAACACAAGAGGTAGTAGATTTGTGAGATCTCCACTTCAGGGTGCACCAAGGAATCCTGCTGAAGGTGGGCGCAGTAAAGGCGGTGGTTAATAGATGGTAGATAAAATCTATGATACTTTAAAAGCTATTCTTTACACTGATTTTCCGAAAGACAACCAAGGATATCCTCAGGTGTATGATAGGATCATACAACAATGGTTTTTTGGTAATAGGCAAATTCTTCCTTCGCCTTTAGGGGTGGTTTTGAGAGGCACTACTTCGAATATAAAAGATATTGGTTTTGGGCTTAGAGAAATCGAATATAGCATTAAGATTACATTTTATTCGAGTAATGATGACCAAGAAACATCAGAAAGAGTAATACAGGAAGCTGCAAGAGTGGCGCATCAAATCCTTAAAAACCATAGAACCATGTGGATTTGCGATTTATGCCCCTTTTGCGGCAAGTTCCCACTTAGCCCCATACATTACATTGATAATGGCACAGTGGCCAACGTAGGCATCAATACGTGCATTTTACCAATAGGCACATCTTCTTATAGTGTTACTGTTCCTGGAGTAGGGCTTGGCAACACAGCATCTGCTTACATAAAACTTACACCAGGTATTTCTGGAAAAGTTACTGTGTCTGAAATACTATCTTGTGGATTAGGCATTACACAAACAACATATTCAGACGCAAATGCAAATTTAACTCTCACTTTATCTCAAGGCTCAGGGCATATTGGGTATTCCACAACAATTATTCAAGACTATGCCGACATTGTTGTGAACAACGTAAACACTTATTGGGCAGAAACTCATAGCTCATCATCCCCTCCGTATTACGATTGGCCAGGAGTAGCTTATCAAGCTGTTCAAATGTTTGTTTCAGATTGGGCTGCGGGAATCAAGCCAGCTCAAATTTCTTATAATTCTAGTTGGAACACAAACCTGAACAATGTTGTTAATAATCAGGTGCAATTAATGCGATTGCTCCAGGACATACAAGTGGGTGATATTACACCATCAGACGATGGAGTGGAACAAGCATTTTTACATACAGCAGAATTTACAATGAAAGGCAAGGAGATTATTAGTGTTGATCAGTTTGGCCCAAATAATGTCAACGTAAACGCAGTGAAATGACAACTAATCAAAAATTTTTTCAAAATATTGTTCACTCTAATGCTATAACATATGAAGCATTAGATAAGATTGTGGGCAATATGAATAAAAATATTGGCATTTCAGCAAAATTTTATGAATTAGCGTCTCAGGTTTTAGGCAGCTCAATAACCGAGGATTATGACTTAGCTAGCTTATTTGGAAATGAGTTTGATCAAGTTAGCTCAGATCAAACTGACTTATTAGAGCAAAGTTTGCAAAATTGTTTTTCAGGAATCGCCAATTCAATTTCTTATCCTCAGTTTGATGTAAGCACACATATTTCTACTACTATCAACAATTACAACATAGGTGTCAGTAGTGCTTTTCTTTCAGGTCAAATTTATGGGATTACAGGAGTGGGTATTGGCACATCTTCTGTTGTCTCAATTCCTTATTCATCATTTAGTTTAGCTGGGAATCAGTTCAATTCACACTTGATTGATGTACCTGTAGATTTTGCGGTGTTCGGTATCAATAGTTTCAACGGCGTTACTTACACTGACACAAAACTGATTAAATTTGACTATTCATGGTCTTATGCTTATCCTTCTACAAATCTTTTAATTAATTTGCAATACATAAACACTTCACCATCATCAACATTTTGGTTGGCGTTTTACTGGGGAAACACGGATTCATCCTTTATCTCTACGAGTAACAGCGTGTCAGGAAATATAAAGTATGTTGGCACACAAAACTTTATAAATCAAATTGGCGTATTAACTAGCAATATAAAACAAGCAACAATTAATGCAAATTACGGTAGAAAAAATTTTTGGTCTAACGAAGTGCCGTTCAGTTTAGGTTTTACTTCTCAGTCATTTGTAGAAGCAGAAAGCTATTTATGGTCTCCTGAAAGAATTAACGCCACGCTTTTTGATGGAACTCCGTCAACCCAAACACAGCCAACTAGATATCCTATTTTGAATGATGTCAGTTTAAATGGTATACTTACCAGTAATTCCACTTATTCATACTTCTTTGGAAATTTCTATAACAATGGAACAGGAGACAATCAAGGCTTGAATGCACAGCTAGAACTTGATTATTTGTTTGATTCTAATTATTCTGAGTATGTAAACTATTATCCAATAGAGAAAGAGTTTTCAAATAATGTCCCGTTGAATCTTTTAGTGTTTCAAAAAAATCCCAAAAAAACAGGGCTCAATTATTCTAACGGCTACTCTTTAATATCTGAAAACCAAGTGTTGCCTTCAGCATTTGTAAAAGTAATAAATGATAATTTGATATGGGAAAGCTTTGCTGAAAATTTAGTAGATGCTAAAGGATATTTCTTGATACTTGACAATATTATTACATCTTATCTTGGAACGCTAGATAACTTTATAGCTGACTTTTTCTTTGGAGTTAATTTCAATAATGTTGCAGATTATTTCACAGGTGAAAGTTTGGTAGTTTCAAGAAACACACTCAAAGATTTTACTCAGCCCTATGGCACAAACAGAATTGAGCCTTTGAATTTTTCTGAATATGAAGAAAAATCTATTTATGAAGCCACTACGATAGTGGCTAGCAAAGAGTATATGACGTTTGATCAAGGGCAGTTAACTATGCTTAACACGTACAAACTTCCTCAAGATACTCAATTTGAAATATTTAAACCCATCAGTTTTGTGTGCGATGGAATTGACCCATACAACCAAGGAAATGGACTAGCTTTTGATTACACATTGAATTTATCATTTGCATATAATAATCAAAATATACTTAATAAAATTCTTTATTTGATGTCCTCAAAATATGTAATTTCTAAGAGCGATTATGATTTCAGGTTGGACAATAATCAGGAGACAATAGGATACTATTACATAGCAAATCCTGACAGCACAGACTACAATGATTACAGTGTATCTTCAATAGAAGAGTTTAGGCTGTATGGTTATGCGGGAATGATTCCAGACCTCAAGGATGGAATGGTTAGACCTATTTTAACAAGGGCATTTTCTCCAGTAGATACTTCAAAATACACTTACGAACAGTATGTTGCGTTACTTAATAGCCAGGGCATAACAGATCCTGATGATGTGGCAGATGCTGTGCAAGAGTATTTAGACCAAGGCAATACATTCTATACAGTTGATTTGAACACACAATCAAGTGCATTTGCTTCGCTTGAAAAAATTTCTCTGTGTATGACTAATTACACATATAACACAGAGAAATACTGGAACGATGTTTTGTATTCCTATAATGTTCCCCCATCTCAAAGTATTGTTGGAGAAGCAACAGGTTTCACTGATTTAACAGCACAAATTTTAAGCGGTATAGTTTCTAGCCCCACTACGTTACCGCCATACACTATTACTAATGTGCCTGTTGGGTTCAACTGCGAGGTTTCATCAATTCAAGTGTTAGGATTTGGTAGCTTTTTAAATCCCGGAACTTATAAATCTTGGCTATTACCACAAGCTAATTTAATTACAAATGAACAACCGGCACAAATCGAATATACAATTTTAAATCAGGGGATTATTGACCCATCTTCTATTAATATCTTAAACGCAGGAGCTAATTTTAGTTTTAATTTCAACACTTATCTCACTGATGTTGGATTTTCCACAAATGGAATTGGAACCACTCATGCAAATATCAAAGTAATAATGAATAACGTGGCAGAGTTCACAGCATCGGTTGATTCTGGCTATAATCTTGTAAATTTTGTGCAAACTAAGGCTCCAAGCTTAGGTTACAATGCTGGATTTAAGTTTAATAAAAAAGCATTTCAAGGTTTGGGTTACACTTCAAATGTGGATGTTAATATTTTAATTCAAAACTATCCAACAGTAGACTCATTTATCATTTCTAATAAAAACTTGCAATCAGGAGATCTTGAATCATTTAGTAATTTCCAAAATACACAAACAAATTTGAGCGCTTTAAATTATTCTTCTGGCAATCAATATTTAACACTTTATGACGATGAAATTTTAAACCAAATCTTAGTGCCATCAAATTATGGAAATTTGGGAATTAGCTACATTACAATAAATTGTAAACTGATAGAATTAAACAATGCAAATCCATCTGGGTTTATCTCTGCTCATATTTATGCTGTCAGTGGAGACATCAGAACTGAGGTGGCTAGCTCAGACCATATTCAAATTACAGACATAAATAGATATTCGTATCAAAGTTTAGATATCCCAATAACTTTTGATTTTACTAACACTTCTTTAATAGATATTAATGCGGATTACTGGGTTTCAATAAAACAAAGCTTAGATAACTGTTTCTTAAGTATCCAAGGGTCATTTGTTGGAATTTCCACCTCAAATTTTGGAATATCCTCAAATTATATTTTCAATGACACAAAACCGATAATGATTCCTGGAAGCATTTCAACTTCTGGCTTTGATCTAGATATAAGTAAAGCAACAATTGGGATATCAAGCGTTTTTGGGTCAAATATTTTAACTTCTGACACAAAACAAACATTGCTAAACTTAAGGCGAAGCAATGATTACACTTCTGCAACAAATGAAATTTATGTTGGATTAACCACAACTTATGGATCAATTACAGACACTATTTACAGCGATGTTGTTTTAACCAGCTCGTTATCTACTGTCTTCACAGGAGTGGCATTCACATTTAGTAATTCATTGTTATCAGGCACTGTAATCAACGCATTCAACATTTTAACCTCAAGAAGAATTTTACAAAATCAAATATTCACATGCAGATCGCTTGTTGAATATGATGGTGCAGCAATTGGTATTGGAACTTCAAGTTTAATTGGAATAGCTAATACCACAACTAATTTCAATTTTGTGTTTAACAAGTTATTTAGCCAAGTAAACAATGACATTTATGCAGCTTTTAATTATACTGATAGTTCTCAATTTGGATTAGCTAAACCAAATCGCTTAAGGGAAATGCCTCCTATAACACAAGTAGATGGTTATTGGGCATTCAAATCAAATCCAATAAATGCTCCAATTTCAATTTACCCTAGAGCTGCTTTAAACAACTCCAGCGTAATTGGCACTACATTGCCACAATATCAATATTTGAATTACACTCATGATATATATGTTAACCTTGGATTTAATTCCAATGGAGTGTATTATCAGCCTGAGCCAATAAACCTTTCTGCAGGAGCTAAATGGAAGACCACATGGATGGATAGAACTACTAACAATTACAAAGATTTTTCAATTTTTGACGTTGTTCTGCAAACTTATGAGCCATCTATAAATTATGTGGTAGGTTCTGCAAAAACAATTATTGGAGTAAATACTGGGCCTAAATGCGGTATTTTTGAGGGCACTTTCACTCCTCTAGGGAATCTAACGCTACAAGTTCCAGTGGTGGTAGGAATAGGTACATCATCAGGCGTACAAGTGTATGTTAACAGTGGTTCTGTTCCTATAATAGACACATTTAATGTTGTCTCTTCAGGCTATTCTACAAGTGTTGGATTCCTCACCACTTCGGTAAGGCAGTCCCCAGTAAGTTTTAAAATTCTTTACTATACTTTTTCAACAGCAGCTGTAAGTGTTTTTTGGAATGTTGGTTTTGGAAACACTTTGATTGGAATAGGTACAGGCACAGCTGTTTACACCCCTTCTCCTGTATCAATTAACTCAGGATATCCAGTAGACAATATTGTATTCTTTAATGTAAGTAAAACGTATGAAGATGCAATTTCAGTAAATAACGGTTTTCCGCCAGGAGATTCATTTGTAATAAGATCATCATGACCACTTCAATTATAACAAATATGCTCGAGCCAATGTGCGAACTTTTTTATAAGTTTGTAAAAAGCACAGATGTGCATCAAGCAACCATAAATACGGTAAGAAATTATGGGTTTTCAACATCATATGCTGTAAATTTTGGTTTTGAGGTTTATAAACCATTTGATTTAAATGATTTTTATTTACAACCTGGAGTATTTACTTACAACGCAGTATATAATGTTTTACCAAATCTTTCCACAAACACAAAACTTGGTGTTACAAATGCAATAAGTTTACAGGACTTGCCACAAGTGGGAATTGGTACAGTCACATATCAAAATAAAACTCTCCCCATTAATATTTCAATTTCTTCTAGCGGATCAACAGTGTTAGGTATCGCTTCAGCTTACAAAACTAATGGAATTCCTTATGATAATTCCTATAATCTGAATCAGTCAATAATAAGATCTTTTGAATCAAGTTTAGTGAATAATTCAGATTTGCAAATTTTACTTTTATTAGATTTTGAAGACGTGACAATAAATGGCATCAACACTAATTGGTCTGTTCTACCTTCTGCAATTTATCGTAGCAATATCGCTAGCTATAGATACAATAATGGATATGGTCAATTTTACTCTTTCAATGCTAATAATAATTTTGTGGCACCTAATATTTCTACTTCAAATTCTGTGTACGAAGTTTTGTTTGATTCCACATATATGAATGTTTACAACTGGGCGAATTTATTGGATTGGGATCCGGATTTTGTTTCATGGTATGCTTTAAATAAATCGCTTATACCAGAATTTGTGCAAAAGTTTCTGCTTGAGTACTTTGATGTTTCTTAAAGGCATTTTAGTTCAAGATGCGTAAAATTTAAATAGTGTCAAATATAAACAACAACTTTTTAGTTAATCTTTCCCAAGCAATAGGCATTTCTTATGAAATGAAAAACAATGTTTTAGGCGATGCCACAAGCCCTTCTTCAGCAATATTCAATGTCAATCAAATCGCTTCCATTTTAGCTTTTGGTAAACCAATTTTTGGTGTGTACGAAAACGATGCATCTTTTGCAACAATTACATTTGTTAACAATGGTCTACAAGTAAATTTTGAATTTAGTCCCGGAATTGTTTTTTATCAAAGAAATCTTATAAATATTCCATCACAATCGATTCCAATTAGAAGCGAACAAGACTATGCAGGCAAAAAGTTATTTAAGTTTTATTTAGATTATAATGATTTTGAATTATCTTCCACTGTATTTAATTGCACAGTGGTAAGTGTTTCAGGCTCGTCAATAGTTGTTGATCAGCTTCCATCTACTAATTATTTAAACAATTTCAGAAGTGTGAATATTAACAATTATCTTTTTGGAATTTCTTCTATTGATGTCACAACAAACACAATTCTTTTAACTCAAGATCCAAATGGATATGCATCAGCAGGCACCACTTTGACATTGATTTTTCAACCAGTAATTAGATACTTCACAACATTTGCTTCTACAGGAAATCCACCAGATATCGATATTCCTGCATCTGGGCTTATCATAGCGTCTGCAGAAGTGGAAATATCTGGTTCTGTTGGGTCACTGACATATTCTTGCCCAGTAGGCGCGGAAAAACTTTTTGAAACCTATCCAATCTACACTGATCCTCAGAGTTTCTTCCCATCATTTGAGGCTTATTCAGCATTTTTAAGATCTGTCAATAATTCAATTCGTGCTTTTAGTATTATTCAAAATTATGAGATTGAATCAAATTTAACCAATAGTTATTTAACCTACACAACAGGAATTGCCACCAATCAGCAAAATTTTGATGAGTATTGGCACTCTCAGCCTTTTCAGCCCACAGGATTATTTCAATATGGTACTGGTTTCCAAGGTTTACAAAAAACAGATTTTGATCCAAGATTCAAAGATTTTTATTACTACTATCAAGGAATTGATTTGACTAGAAATTATGCAATTTTTAGAGGTGACATTTATGGAGGAAATGCTTATGTTGGTCAAGCGCTTGGAGGATATGATGGTTCAGTGTCAATCAAAAATCTTGTAGATTTTACAGGCAATTCTACAATAACAAATGGTACATATTCTTATGGCATTTCTGCAGTCACATCCTCAGGTGAATACGTTCCAAAATTCACGTCAGATGCCAATTTTTACTTTAATCAAAGGGTTAATAACTATATTGGATGGTCTACAAGTTTAAATGTTAACAATTTGCTTTTTTATCATGTATACAAGAACATCAAAGAGGCCAATGGGTTTCAGCAGCAAAGAATCACTTCGCCATTCGAAGTTAATAGTGCAACACTCAATGATGTAATTTTAGCACCAAATTCCACTACACCTCTTGGAATTTCTGTTACTAATTTTGCAATAAAGATTAAAAACTCTTCAAGTGAATCAGGTATTGTTGGGGGAATTGCTTTCAATGCATTTATTACTAATTCATCTCCCTTGTGCGGTATTCAAAGCTGCATAATTAAAAACGCTGGGGAAAATTATATCCAACCATATGCAGTTATCAGCGGCGATGGAGTGGGAGCAGAAATTAGATTAAGCACAAGTTTAGGTGGAGGCATTGGCTCTGCTTTAGTATCTTCTTTTGGAAGCGGATATCTTACAAATCCATCAATAACAGTATTTGATGCAGTTAGTAATTCTGGCGGAAATGGGGCGGAAATTACGCCAGTGTTATCACAACTAAGCTGCGGTATTTTCACAGGAAATACTTTACAGCCAATAGGCACTTCAATTGCTACACTTCAATCAATTCCAATTGCATCAATCACGTCATCATACATCATGAATATGCCTATTCAGGGAGCTAACTTTGTTGGACTAAACACTAATCAAAATTATTGGGCAAAATTCAGTATGAACATTCCATATCCTTTAACATCTTCTTCTCAATACTTAAAGTTTAGAAACAGCACTGGATTTAGCACAAGCTATGCCACTTCAATCGATGGAATAAATTGGATAACAGGGACTACAAATGCTCAAGTAGCAAAATTAGGATTTTCTGATCAGGGTGAAACTGGAACTATTGTTTCCTCAAGAGGTGTTTATTTATCAGATGACCAAGCCGCTTATCCATCAAGAATACAGCTTTATGTCCCTACATTAGATTTAAATGCCTTAGGATATTCAAATGTGGGAGCTGGAGCAGTGAATGTTACAAATGGCACAATTATATCTACTTCTCCAATACAAAACTCAATGACAGTTTACGTGCTAGCTGAAAACACTACCACTGGAATACAGTCAACATTAGTGGGTTCAATTCCTAAAAACACAGAGAGAGGCACTTCAATTTTACTAGGAAATGAATCAGATTTGTATGATAAAGTTTTGGATGTTTTTATTGTTCCTAATTTAACGGAAGGGGTTAACTTTATTCCAAATACCACTGTAATTAATTGGACGATTTATGATTTATTTACAGTAGACTCGGTGCCATGATATTAAATCTTTTTGCTTATCCAAGTAATTTCGGGAAATTAACAATGTATAAATGTGATTTCTTTGGGAATGCCTTGTCTGAAAAAAGAAATATTTTAGTAGATAAGTTCACAGTGGATGTAGACCAAAACCCATACGACGAACAAGTTTTTTTTGGCGGATATGCTATGCCTAATTATTTCAAATTAGAAAGCAGAAAAATCAATATAAACACTGATTTTCTATTTGCGGTAAATACCACAGGTGTTTTAGATCCAGGTGTAGACTTATTGTTCAATCTATCAAACTGGGCATTTCAAGGCTCAACCACTCCTTTAAAAGTTTTACTTGACAGTGTAGGAAGTACAAGTTTAATCTACAATGGGGGCTTGTCACTCACAGGTCTTCAAATGAATATTAATTATCCTGTTTATGAGTTTTATCTTGTTTCAGAAACTACATATCAAAAATTAAGTGTGAACAGTGTCAATATTAATACAAAAACAATAACATATGATAATATTACTCCGATTAGCGATTGTTGGTTGGAAATTTTTAAATATGGAGACGAATCAACTCAGGAAAGTTTTCCTGTTTATCAAGAGCCAATGTTTAGAATAGATTGCTCAGAAGGCAGTTTTTGGCCTTGCTTAGTTGATAAAATTAGTTTTAATATTTCAGATGATTACACAAAACTAAGTTGCAGTATAGTTTCTATAAATTATGATAGATCAAACAGATATGAGTTTGTCAACTCATCGCAACAAGTATTAGCAAATCTAGCAATAATTCCACAACATAGATCTAGAATCATAGTGAAAGATTTTAACAATGATATTTCCACTACATTTGCGGTCACAGATTTAGATAAACTTAATTATATGAATGGGTTAATTACACAAACTTTTGAAAACATTCCTATTAAAGGTTTATCAATTGATTTTTCAAATAATCTAGAGCCAATTTATGGCAATATTCAAAAAAGAATGTTAAGAACATATGTCATGGGATATGTTTCTAAAAATAGAAAAATTTCAGGTACAATGGATATACTTGCTCTTAGGTCATCACAACCAACATTTGACAGATACCCAATACTGAATTCATCTTCATCAAAAAGTTTAAATATAAATTTTGGGAATCAAATGCTGAAGATTCCATATACTTTATGGCAGCCAGGTAAGCTTAATGTTAACCAAGGCGACTATGTTTCTTTAGCATTTAACTGGGCAGCTATAGCAAGACAAAGACAGGGTGAGCCAAGTTTTACATTAGAAGGAGAAGAATGAATAGTTTAGTTTATGAAAATGATCTTTTTGGTTTCGAATTTTCATGCAGTATTGTTAAGCAAGAAAATGGTCTGATAGTTTTTGGAAAAGCCAAAGAAGACAATTCACACAAAGTTAAATTTTTGGCACTAGGGCCAAGGTTTGACATTATAGCCAAAGCCGCAGAAGATTCAACATACATAAATCATATAACTGGAGAACCTTTTATGAGATCTTCTATAGCTTACAGGTTAATTTTTATGCAAGCAATTAAAAAAATTGATTTTATTGATGATGAGGATATTTCTTCAATAATTGTAAGTGAAACAGATATTAATAGTGTAAATTATAATTTGGTAAAACT
>Ga0114974_10002858_pt1 | contig 13196 bp, 19 predicted proteins | sample S_130206_EF_Meta_FD_87318 | JGI IMG/M metagenome (GOLD analysis project Ga0114974, IMG submission 87318) | Freshwater microbial communities from Lake Simoncouche, Canada to study carbon cycling - S_130206_EF_MetaG | ecosystem: Environmental > Aquatic > Freshwater > Lake | place: Lake...
GCAGGTAGAACTGGCAATTACCCAAATATAAATGTATCAAATACTGATAAAGAGTGGGATGAAGATATCTTACGTGCAACAACTAAAGTATTGCCTTTAATTGCAAGTAAATTAAGAATACCTTATTCTGCAAACAAGAATCTACTAAAATATACTGCTCGTTTAATTGCACACGCACAAGAAGGTATGGCTTTTAGTTTTCCAATGCAACGCACTGGTATGGGTAGAGGGTCGGGGGGTGATAAGCGTGCCAGTGAAGAGATTATGTCTATATCAGCTAATAAACGAGAGATGGTTGCTAAAGCAGTTGCCGCAGTTGAAAGCTCAGAAGAGTTTGGTAAGTATCTGTATAAATTTACTGCAGGTAGTGGTGAGCTAGATGAACACGAGCAAGAAAAAGTTGAAATGCTGTTTGATGAGCTACCTAATAAGTCTGATAATGTATTTACTGGTAGTGAGATTATACAAGCGGGTTTACGTGCAGGTATAGCAACAGTTCCAAGACCTATCAGAGAGCTTATCAAAAGATTGATTGAACTAAATATAGTTGAAGCTACACCGGTTGTTAAGAAAGCTGACACAACAAGCACATATATTAGTGATTGGGATTAAACTTTCTTCTTCAAGAAGAGGTCCCACTCTGCAACATTGAATTTATTTTCAATAACATCTGTAGACGTACTTGCAGCTGGTACAGTTGGTATTTTAATGAGTTTTAAGCCTGCTTGTTCAGGTGTTAAATCACCTTTTCGAGAATTTACATCCTTACATGCAAGAACAAGATTACCCCAATCAGATTTGCCACCTTTGCTGCGTGGCACTACATGATCAATATTACCTTCACCATCTTTAATTTTCTTCCCAGTGTATTGACACGTGTAGTTGTCTCTCTTCCATACATTTTTTTTAGATAGTTTAGGTCTCTTCATAGGAACCTTACTGTACTTGCATAGAATAATAACCTTAGGCACCTGCACCTTCAAAGAAACTGTGTGTATGTATCCTGCTTTTTCTGAATAAGGTAACTCTATCCATTGTTTCCATGATAGGGGCTGCATGTTATCATGATCAATGTTAAGACCTGTAGCTGTATTAGTATACATCATTGAAATAGCTTCAAGTGGTGATTTAGTACCTATTGCTTGCCAATGTTTATTTAAAACTAAAACCGTTTGTAGATTAAGATTATCACTCATGCACGTGCAATATATTCTAGATTACGAAAACGATCATTAATATCCAGACCGTATCCATATACAAACATATTTAATATATTAAAACCACTAAACAGCACATCAACAGCATAAGTTTTAGGTATTTGTTTAGTTAATAAAACGCACACTTCAACTGTCAAAGCTCCTGATTCACGCATATCGTTGGATAATGTATATAACGTGTTACCTGTATCATATATATCATCCACAATAAGTACATGCTTGTCTTTAACGTTTATATTATTAATAAATTCTACCCTACCGGTACTTTTCATGCCACCTTTATAACTACTTGCCTGTACACCAGTAATACAACAATTTAATTTAACTTGTTTTAACAAGTCTGCTGCAAAGAACATTGCTCCGTTATACACGACTATAACTACAAGATTACTTTCTTCTGCTTTATAAAATGATTCTATTTGAAATGCTAATTCGCTCACACGTTTTTGAATCTGTTGCTGTGTAAAAAGTACTTCACTCATCATTTCAATGATATAAGCTTTTTAAGAAAATAAAAGCATAAGTAATGTTAAATCAGTGAAAAATTATACATACCATTTTGAGATACAGTCTATTGTTGCACAATTTATGGCAGCACTAGATGATATTATTGTCAAGCGTTATGATAAAGAACGTGTACCTTCTGAAGAAATAAAAGTAAGATTTGTATATAGTCCGAAACAACGTATACTACACGATTTAACTGATAAAGCCCAAAATTTACAATTGCCAGTTGTTGCAGTTAGTTTAGGTAGTGTGACAAGAGATGCAGGGAGAGTGTACAATAAATTAGTAGGTAGTGACTACAGAGATGATAATTTAATTGGCAAATCAATTCATATACCACAACCACTACCAATAGATCTTGCAGTTAATGTAGATATTATTGCAAAGTATACAGAAGATATTGATCAAATAACTACAAATTTTGTACCATACTGCGATCCATATTTTGTAATTTCCTGGAGAATTCCTGAGATGGATGATTATGAAATTCGTAGTATTGTAAATTGGTCTGGTACAATGAATATAACATATCCAAACGACGTAGGCGCAAACACCAACTGGCGGGTTACAGGCAGCACCAATTTTACTATAAAAGGCTGGCTCTTCAAAGCTGCCTCTACTGCACCTCTTATTTTTAATATTACCCAGACAATGTATGATCTGCAACAACGGTATACAACTTATGATCGAGGTACTGTACACGGAAGACCTCAGCCATTTTCCTGTCTGCCTACTACACTCAAGCAAAACAGCAGTAGTAGAGACATCACACTTTATGGAGATATGTTTAAGAATGTGACTGCTGTTTATTTATCAGGTGCACCAGTAGCGTTGTCATCACAAACATTTGCACCTTTTCTATCATCACGTAATCTATCTGCTGAATTCAGTCCATTTACTGCTATGCCCCTGTCTTCATCTATGTATACAGTGAACGCAGAAAATCGCATGACAATTACTATTCCATCTAATGTAAGTGTTGGTTATATTGATTTTATTGTTGTAAACCCTGCAGGTTATTCAACTCTTGTATACAATGCAAATATTCACAATGTAGAGTACACTAGCCCAATACCAGCGGTGAGTGGGTTATACATTTTCTAATTCTTCTTTTGAATTAATTGTTCCCATTACATAGATGTGCCCGTCTGTATTTAAAAGTGCAATAGCGTTATCGCTAGCTGCAATTTGAAACCACTCATCATCTTCAAAGATGTTTGTCGGTGTATTATATGTGTTGCCGTCAGGGCATTCGCCCCACACATATATATTGTTATACTGATCGATACATAGAGTGTATTTACTACAGGTCTGTATACTGACAAATATACTGTTAGTTGGTATCTTTGAATTGTGTGATGTTTCAAAGGCAACTAATGAAGCATCAAGATTGCTGCCAAGTTGCTTTGTATCATTAATGCCGCAAGAACTGTATGTACCAAATTGATCTTCAAATATAAAATAACCATCACCTACAGCTCTTAAACTCAAATCATAAGCAACCCTATATTGTATTGTACAATCACTGCTTAGTTGCTGATGTTTATTACAACCATATATATGCATTGCATTACCAATATTTACACCGGTGTTGTTATACTTTGCGTATATCTCTATTTTATGTATACTTTTATGTAATTGTGTTAAGACATTGGTAGACGCTTGTTCTCCCGTGTTTAACCCTAGTTGTTTGTGGCTGTTGTTGCCAGCAACATATGCAATGTAGTTTTCTTGCTCTTTTTTTAACGCAATAATATGATTGGCGCCAATAGCAACATCAACCCAGTAGCTGCTACTATCAATTTGTACAATATCTTTAGTATACTTGATGCTTGCATCTTGACATAGTTGACCAAATTCATTTGATCCCCAACCCCATAGGGTGTTATCGTTTGCAATGCCTACCACAAAATTATCACTTGCAACAATTTTTTTCCATTGCTTATCAACATGAGTGTCTCCATTAAGATTATGTTCACTTGTAGGATGCAACAGTACATCACCCCTACATATAAATTTATCTTGTTGAAGTTCAAATATATTATTTGAGTTTGCTACAATGTTTGGGTAGCTATAAAGATGCTCCCTGTCAAATATAGTTGCAGTGTTCTTATACTGTATTCGTAACGGCTCTTGTGTGAACCGCTCAATAAATGTTCTCATTTTTTCGTATTTAGGTTCACACTCAACAAAAGTAAAGCGTCTTTTTCCAGAGAGTTGTTGCTTAATTTAAAATTTTAAATTAAAATATCAACATGAAAGTATCTGAACTACTAACAAAGCTAGATCAACTACCACCTAATACTGAGGTGTACATTGCAGATAAAAATATAACAACATGGCCAATTCAAATTCCTATTGAGAACATTGAATATTGTGAACAGCAAAAAACAATCTTTCTTGTCTCTGCAGATACACAATCTCTATTGCCAGGAGAGATTGTGGAGAGACTTATATACCCTGAATAATGAAAATTCGTGAATTAAAACAAAAAATAAAAAAACTACCAAGACATGTAATTAAAAAACTTGAGCTCAACATTAAAAATACTAAGCGTACATATAAATCAACGTATTTGATCTATATCAAGGAAAGAAATGCATGTTATATACTTACAGAGTAGTTTTTAGATTTTTAATGAAAACATCTTTATATGCATATAATTTGAGTGCAGATTAAAATGCGTAAAATTTAAAATAAAAATGTCTAATATTGATATAACCTCTATTGTAACATATAATAATCTTCTTGCTCTTAAGAAGACAAAGCGTCGTTGGTTGTCTGCGACCGACAAACAACAAAAAGAATCTAGCACACTAACATTATTTACAATTACAAAACAAGCACAAGAGTGTGATACTCTTCTAATACAATACCTACTATCAATATGCAAGTCGCTAAGTATTCCTCATTTAGTTGTTGGTTCTAAAGGTTTATCTTTTGTAGGTAATATTAATAAAGCTACTAAAGATCAAATTCTACAGCTCTTTAATAATGTTCATGTTGACAAAACTACAATTACACGGTACATATATAACGATGTTACTCAGTCTCCTTCTATAATGAGTGATCAAGGCAATTTTGCACACAATCGTACAGTTAATACAGTAGATAATATACATCAATACAATGTATCAACAACGTTTGTTAACATCACCTTCAATACACGCAGATCTGTTACAGATACATTTTTTACAGATAATAGTATCTACTATGGTGTGTATGATACTTCTACAAGAACCATTATACACTCTAAGACATCAGCAATTGTTAATTTTTACTTTAAGACTTTAAGTTTGCTTGCTATTCAAGGTAGTATACCTCTGCCATCTGATGTGTCAGTATCAGCTATTGATGAAATTGAATCGTTTATTAAAGCTATTTATTATGAGCCGAAAAGACCGTGGAAAGCTGCTGCAATCAAATCTATGCGTGAGTCTATTAGAAATATACGCTGGCCAGAATATAAAACACTTTCTGATAGATTGAGCTTGATGCAGTAATTAAAAGAAATCTTTTTTAAGCATATATAATTTTAAATATGAATTTTGGAGTATCTGACACTAATAGTTTTATAAAGATTGAAAATATTCAAATACCAGAAATTTTCAATAGACGATTTAAAACAAACATAGATTATCTTGATAATGCGTTTTGTCAAGACGGGTGGGTGCCTGGTAGTACATTTACTATCAATGGTACCCCTGGAGCTGGCAAGACTACAATACTATGTCAATTGTTGCAGCAGCTTTCCTTAAACAATAAAAAAGTAGCCTATATCAGTGGTGAAGAAAGTGTTTATCAGCTTGCTTATAACTGCAAGAGACTTGGTGTAACAGATGTATTTGTGTCTAATATCTCTGATTTAAGAAAAGCTCTTGCTTCAATTGAAGAAAATAAGTTTGAGTTTGTTATATTAGATAGTATTCCTTGCTTTCAGTTGACTGGTATGTATTACTCTAATAGAGATCGAGAGCAAGCAGCTGTTGAGCTCATCTTATCTGCAGCTCATAACAATAGCTGTGTTATTGGCTGTGTGTTGCATGTTACAAAAGCTGGTACATATAAGGGTACAACATTACTGCCGCATGCTGTAGATGCAAACTACAGTCTAAAACGTGATGAAGAAGATGAGGATGTACGTGTACTTGAGGCTACTAAAAATCGTTTTGGTTGTGCTGTCACAACCCCCCTTCGTATGACTCAGCACGGATTTAGCTTTGAACCAATTATCGAGGAAGAAGCGGCTGATGCTCAAGCTAACGAAAGAGTAAGTATATTGACTGTTCGCAGCAATAAGATTATTGGTCATATTAAAGCTGAGGGTAATATTAGTATGCAACAAGCAGTTGCACTGTGTGATAACAATCAGCAAAATGCATATTTAGCACTACGCAACTGTATTGTTAATGGCCTTATTGTAAAAACTGGTAGAGGTGACGATGCTCGATGGAGTTTGCCTGTATAATTTATGTATAAAACTCTAATTACTTTTGGTAAACATCGAGGTAGAACAATACAAGAAATATGTCAGTTGGGTGATTATGAATATCTTCGATATATATCAACACTAGACATGTCTAATTCAACTAAAGCTTGTGTTGAGAAAATTCGTGCATTTGTAGCTAGAGCAGAACTCGACTTGCAAGAACATCGTCACTTGCTTCAAAATTATATTTCTAGTCAATTTAAACCGGTCATTACATGTTTAAAATATGCAAGTCTTAAAAGAGGTTTACGCGGCAAACATGCATCTGAATTTATGGAAAAGGTGCGCACTCAGCTTGAATTAGGCACATTGCCTCGCTCTTCTAATGTTACAAGTCTTATTATTGATATAGCCGCTAAAACAAAAGGGCGTCGCAATAGTACTATTTACAAACAAAGTATACAAGAATTTGAAGAAATTTTGCAACAATCTATAGCTGCAGAGCAGAATTTTATTGAGTTAGCTAAAAAAATAATAGATAACAGAGAGATGAATCTTTAAATTCTGATAAATAAAATAATCAGTTAACAATGAGTAAGTGTAATAAACTATCAACATAAATATCTAAAAAATATACCTTAGATCAATCACAGGACGTTGAATATATTGTGCAATGCGCTATAAACAAAACGATACAAGATCGATACGGTGCACAATTAAATGTACCAGAAACTCCTGAATTTTTCGATATGTGCTACGAAGCAATAGAACAACTTACCACTCAAAATTTTAAACAAACAGCTGATACGATAAATCAGTACTTCGATACTCACAATATATTTTAATACCGTGTTACACTTCTTACTAATTCAACTAATAACATTCACTCGCATTTTTGGTATTAACATTTTTGTTGCAGATGATCACGAATGCTCAATTGTATTTGAATTTAGATTACTACAATTTTTAGCTGGCATTAGCATGCTAGTAATATTATCATACGGATTCTTTCATCTCTTTACATGGGCACTCAATTAAATAAAACAGTAAAAATATAATATATAACATGAAATACGTTATCAGTGAAGCGACGACAGGGGAAATTATCAAGATCTACAATAACATCGACGATGCTGTTGGTACAGATTATTTTTACTTCAAGCATTTACAAGAATCTAAAAAAACGAGCTATAAAGATGATAGTAAAGTATTTACTATCACTACAGATGAAGATCTAGCAGTGCTCTAGATTGTTTGCATTATACATAAATATGTATAATGCAGGATAAGCAATTTATAATAGTTCGTCGAAGAGATAATAGGTATTTAAAGCATACAAATATTTTCTGGTTGGATGAGCCTAGTACGTGGTATGATTATTATGCAGCACCTTCTAATAGTAATAAAAAAAAGTTAGAAGGGTTGATAGAATTCTTTTTAAACGAAGGTTTATCGACATCTACATTTTTAAGCATACGAGAGCGTATTAGTGCATTAATGTATCACAACCGAACAAAGTTAAAAAGAATTGCACAACGATATCGATTTAAGTATATAATTTACTCTACACTCAATGTAACTCAGTTGATTGCTATACATTTTTATAATAAAAAATACGAGTTATTATTTCGGTTAAAATATTCCCATTTACTAGACAATTAAACTTATGTTAAAAACAGCAACACTTAGTATGCTTTGCATGCTAGCATTACCTACATATGCAACTTTTCAAAAGAAAGAAGAGATGCCTCCTACTTTTAAGCTTCAGCTTGAACAAGAAACTTACTTATCAGATAAGAACGGATTACTTTATGCTCGTTCAATCTTAAAACTTGTACCAAGTAATAGTATTGTACTGTATCTTCCTGACGGCACTGAAATCAAAGGACTGATAAAAGAAGTACAAGTTGATACCAACGATAAAGTAGCTGTCTACGGAGATGTTACAAATAAACAAAATGCTGGGTTTGGTTTTATTTTGAGCTCAAAAGGTGTATTTGCTGGCGCTGTAGTTTTTCGAGACACAGAAATTACGTACACCGTACAGTATAGTGAACCGCATAAAGGGTTTATTCTTTTGCCGCAGCCGGTAAAAGAACGTCATAGTTAACGAGTTTTGGGCGTTTCATGTTTGCCTAGATAATTATCTATGCTTGGGTAATCTTCCGCGCGATTAGCAATTGCTATATCTTTTAAATCATTAAATGCTTTTTCAATTTGATCTTTTGAAAGTTGATGAGTTACGGAGTCAAGCTCTCTGACTTTTGCAAGAATTAAGTGTACATCTTGTTGATTGAGAAGATTGTGTTGTAACATAGTTTGACACAGCCCTCTAACTTTGTTTTTAAGTTGTTGTACATCTTCAGCAACTTGTATATGCTCTTGAGGAGGTTTAAGATCTTTGTGAGCATCACGTGAACCTCTCATTGTTGCAAGACCTGCCAAAATAGCCAAGATGCCTGCAGCTACTCCACCGGCTTTTCGGAAGTTGAAGTCTTCCTTTAAAATACCATCGTACAAAGACTCTAATAACAAATTATCCGTTTTAAATGACATATATAATTATTTATATGAGATGCGTCAATAAAAATAAGTGTTTGTTAGCTGCAATATAAATTAAACGTAAAAATGAAAAATTCGACTGTGTATCAAAGATTTCTTCTTGAGAGAGAAGAAATCTTAAAATATAAATGGATTGAAAGCGAAAAACAGGGATATGATATAGGCTTTGAAAAAGCTCTTGTTGATTGGACCCATTATCATAGAAAAAATTGGTTGGATGCAAATAAGATTTCTGAATGTTCGGATATTTAGATTTTAAATGAAATCATCTTTAATCTTATATAATTTTTATATGCAAATGATAGAGCTTAAAAATTCTTTACTCAGTTTAATTTAGTTAAAATTGAGACATTTGTTATTAAAAGAAATCCTCTTAAAGAGAATATAATTTAAAAGTCGAAAGAAATAAACAAAACACACATGAGCAAAAAAGAAAACACAAGCGGCAATCTTAACACAACGCGCACACTAACTGCAAAGCGTACTGCATCTGCAATTAAACACGCATTTAAATCGCAGCGACCTATTATGCTCTGGGGCCCTCCAGGGATTGGCAAGTCAGAAGTTGTTGCTGAGATTGGTAAGAATCTAAATAGGCCAGTTATTGATGTGCGATTGGCACTGTGGGATCCAACTGATCTTAAAGGTATTCCTTTCTATAATCCAAAAGCAAACTCAATGGAGTGGGCACCTCCTGCAGAGCTGCCTCAAGACCCAGACAGCAACGTAATCTTATTCTTTGATGAATTGCCATCTGCAGTGCCCGCAACGCAGGCTGCAGCTTATCAATTGATTCATAACCGACGTATTGGTAAATATATTCTACCAAAAAACGTTGATATGGTAGCTGCAGGCAACCGCGAAGGTGACCGTGGAGTGACATACAAGATGCCAAAACCGCTCGCAAATCGTTTCCTCCATCTTGAGATGGCTGTAGATTTTGATTCATGGTTTGAATGGGCTGTAGATCGCAACGTTCATGCAGATGTTGTTGGTTACCTGTCTTATGCAAAGCAAGATCTAATGTCGTTTGATCCACGCTCACCAGAGCATGCATTTGCAACACCTCGCAGCTGGAAGTTTGTGTCAGATCTTCTTGATGATGAAGATGAAGGTAATATTTCAGATGATACTCTTGCAGATCTTGTGACTGGTGCGTTAGGTGACGGTCTGTGTTATAAGTTTATGACACATCGTAAAATTGCTTCTAAGATGCCTAAACCGACAGATATTCTTGACGGTAAAGTTGAAAAGCTTGAGTTTAAAGATGTATCAGCGCTTTATAGCTTGACTGTGTCGTTGTGTTATGAACTTAAAGAGCGCAGTAATAAGAAGAACGATAAATGGTATAGTAATGTAGACAATTACTTTAACTTTATTATGGATAACTTCCCCACTGAGCTGGTTGTAATGGGTGCTAAAGTTATGTTGTACACCTACAACCTACAGCCACTACCAGATAAGATGAAGAGCTTTGATCGCTTCTTCGAGAAGTATGGTAAGTATATTATGAATGCTACTGCAGAGTAATTAGTGTTGGTGTGTGGAGCCGTCGTATGTGTGTACGACGGCTCTTTGTGATTTTATGATATATAATGAAATCATCTTTATACAATTATAATTTTTAAAGAAACAAATTTATGAGTAATAATACAGCAGTAAAATCTAAAGCTCCAAATATCCACGCGCGTAAGCTCAAGCCAATCGATAAAGTTGATATACGTGCAGTAGAAGAAAAGCTAATACAGGCTCGTGTGTCTCTGCTTATTCAGCATCCATTCTTCGGTAATATGGCTACACGGCTGCAGATTATTCGAGCAGAAAGCTGGTGCGATACAGCGGCAACAGATGGTAGACACTTTTATTATAATCCCTCCTTTATTGATAGCTTGACAAATAAGCAGATTGAGTTCTTATTTGGTCATGAAGTGTTGCATAATGTCTTCGAGCATTTGCTTCGTCGGGATGAGAGAAATCCTAAATTGTGGAACATCTCAGCAGATTATTGCGTTAATCAAACACTGCTCGATAATAATATTGGTCGAATTATACCTGACTGTTTGTATGACACCAAGTATAAAGACTGGAGTGCTGAACAGGTATATGAACAACTCAACGAAGAGTATGGCCAAAATGGTAAGACATATGAAGAGTGTGTAGAAGAGGCGACCGCAAGAATGCTTGATGATCATTTTAGCAATGATATGCTTGATGAACGAGAAGATGGCAAACCGTATCTTAGTGAATCTGATAAGCAAAAGATTCGCGATGAAGTACGCGAAGGTTTGATTGCAAGCGCAAGTCAAGCTGCTGGCAAACTACCTCTTGGAGTAAAGCGATTAGTCGACAATCTCACACACCCGAAAATGAATTGGCGCGACTTACTTCGCCAGCATATTCAGAGCTGTATTAGTAGTGACTATAGTTATCTTCGACCTAATCGAAAGACACTTCAACAGGGTATTATTCTACCGGGTGTAATTAAGGGTGAAACGGTTAGTTTGTGTATTGCTGTTGATGCGAGCGGTTCAATCTCTCAAGAAGATGTGTCAGACTTCTTGAGTGAAGTTAATGGTATCATGAGTCAATATGACGACTTTGAAATTCGAATCTGGTCTTTTGATACGCAAGTATATAACGATAAGACGTTTAGCTTAAACTCAGGTGACGATATTTATTCCTATGAAATCAAAGGTGGAGGCGGCACCAGTTTCAATGCAAATTGGGATTATATGAAAAATGAGGGTATTGAGCCTAGTATCTTTGTTATGTTTACAGATGGCTACACAGGAGATGGTTGGGGTGATCCTGATTATTGTGAGACGATCTTTATTGTTAAGCATAATAAGACAGCTGAAGCGCCTCATGGTATTACGGTCATCTATGAAGATCTTTAAACTTATCTGTTGAAATAATCAGTTAACATGCTAAAATATGAAAATGGAAACTGAAACATTACAATCCCTGCTTGAACAAGCAATTAAAGTTACATCCAACGAACAAGAAGCTGTTGGTGCTTTTGTTACAATGTTTGCAATGAAGCAAGCTACAGAAATTGAAAGTGCCAAAGATGCGGCAAGAAAATTAGGTGAAGGTCTCAAGAAATATAGAACAGCCCACAACAATCTTAAAGCTGCTCTACAGTCAGTAGATGAGTAATATTTAATTGAACCATAATGTCTACCGATTACTATAAAATCTTAAATGTCGATAAAGGCGCTTCAGCAGAAGAGATTAAAAAATCTTTCAGAAAACAAGCTGTAAAGTTACATCCAGATAAGAACCCTGGAGATAAAACTGCTGAAGAAGGGTTTAAGAAGCTAACAGAAGCTTATGAAACTCTTTCCGACCCTGAAAAGCGTTCATTTTATGATGTACATGGCGCTGCACCATCCCCTGGACAGCGCCAACATCGACCACAGCCGGAAGATTTTATGAGTAGTTTCTTTGGTGGCAATCCTTTCTTTAGGGATATGTTCAACCAAGGCAATGCATCATCTGTAAACGCTGACATTGAAGTGACACTCAGTCTTACCCTTGAAGAAGTGTTTAAGGGGTGCAATAAAGATATTACGTACGAACAACTTCAACCTTGCGGTATCTGTCGTCAGACTGGTAGTAGCCGTGGTGAAATGCCTGTGACATGCAAGCAATGCAACGGCTCAGGTAGAGTGATGCATACTGTAAAATCATTTATGAATCAAGTATCTATTTCGACATGTAATGCATGTCGAGGTACTGGTCGGTTTGTAGAATATGCTTGTAGAAATTGTTCAGGTGCAGGTGTTAAGAGTGTGAAAAATACTCTGAAAGTTAGTGTGCCTGCAGGTATAAACGCTGGAATGAGAATGCAATTATCTGCAAGAGGTAATCATGGATTGCAGGGTACTGCTCCTGGTAATCTACATATATTAATCAATACAGTGCCACATGATATATTCACATATAGTAACGGTGTATTATACATGAAACTAAACATAACATATCCAGTTGCTGTGTTTGGAGGTCTAAGACATATTGATGTGTTTGGTGATGTCTTTACTTATCAACTACCTCGAGGAACAGATCATGGATTTGAAATACAGATAAATGGCAGAGGTATGCCAAACCCTCAAAACGGTCAAAGAGGGCTTCTTGTATTAAAGACAAATATTACAATTGAAAAGCCACAAGATTTAAGTAGTGAGCAGCAAGAGTTGATAGAAAAACTACAACAATTATTTGAACAAAAACGTTAAAGAAAAATATATGAAATGCGAAGAATGTAATGATATTGTCTCTTTTGAGAGACAAGAGTTTGGATGTGTTACCTGTTATAGCTGCGCTTCTAGAAAAAAGCCGGTGCGTGGAGTTATGATATACGATAATTTAACAGCCGTTGGTATACAGATTATTTCAGGTGAAAAGTATGATAGAATGAAACATCTATTTACATCTAGCACTGATAACGTACCTGTAGTAGAATCTTAATTATGTATCAA